>MDSZ01213369.1_pt1 | contig 58074 bp, 52 predicted proteins | sample 811201 | NCBI WGS metagenome assembly MDSZ01 (sample SAMN05326647, study PRJNA326480) | marine metagenome | isolation source: seawater | place: Indian Ocean: North | collected 2010
AGAACCACAGGCTCCTCCCCGCTCAAATCAAGGACAGTAGATTCCAGCCCAACAGAAGAAGCACCTGCCGCTAAAATCATATCCACTTTGCCCCCGAGTGAGTCATGCACATGCGCTGGAGATGTTGGAGATAAACTCCCCGATTTATTCGCACTTGGGGCTGCTAATGGAACTGCAGCTCCCTTCAAAAGAGAAAGTGCAACTTTATGAGCAGGCACACGCACAGCCAAAGTATCAAGCCCTGCACTTGCTAAATCTGAAACCTTACAGCCCTGAACCTTAGGTAAAATCATTGTTAATGGCCCAGGCCAAAACTTATGCGCCGCTGCGCGTGCAAAATCATTAAGCTCTACATATTTAGCCGCTTCATCAATTGAATACACATGAACAATCAAAGGGTTAATGGCAGGACGCCCTTTAGCCTCAAAGACCTTGGCAACAGCCTCACCATTGAGCGCATTAGCCGCCAAACCATAAACTGTTTCAGTGGGCATACCTACAAGCCCGCCATCACGCAATATTTGCGCAGCCTCTTCTATAGTCTTTGGACTTACTGCTTTAATAGCCATTTTTCCCTCAAATTTGAATTATACGCTCTGCGAACATCGCGTTTTGCGAGAACTAGACGTCAAGCAAATCGTGATTTGCAGCGCCTGCATACTTCAAAAAACGCCTTAATCATGGCTTATGCAATACACCACCAGTAAGTGGCTTGGCAACACCTGTTGTACTCGGCAATGTTAATGGTAAGCCCAATAAAGAGCGCACAGCTAAATACGCAAAACCCTCAGCCTCAGTCGCATCACCGTTCCAGCCAATATCTTCAACCGCCCTCACTTCTCCAAGCCATTTAGAAAGACGCATCATAAGCGCTGCATTTTTACGCCCACCACCACACACATAAACAGTATGCACTGGCCGCGGCAGCATCTTCACACCCTGCTTTATCGCCAAGACACTTATTTTAAGAAGCGTTGCCATCGCATCCGCTTCTGGAAGACCCGCCACTAGAGAGAGGTCCCAATGATTTCGATCCAAAGATTTCGGCGGCATGAGCGCAAAATACTCATCTTCTAAATAACGCTCAACCAATGCTTCAGAGACTGTACCTGAGGCAGCATATGCGCCGCCTTCATCATAGTCTTTACCAAGATTAACCCGCATATAATCATCCATGAGCGCATTACCAGGCCCACAATCAAAAGCAATAATTTCCTGAACTGGGTTATCAATATAAGTAATATTTGATACGCCGCCCAAATTCAAAACAGCTATAGGCTCTTTATGCATTGAAAGCCTAGCGGCGTGATAAAGCGGCAATAAAGGCGCGCCCTGCCCGCCGGCTTTTATATCAGCCTGGCGCATATCACTCACCACAGCCATAGAGCAACTCTTAGCAAGTCTTGCCCCATCACCTATTTGCCAAGTAAAAGCTTCATCTGGAGCATGTGTGATAGTTTGCCCATGAAAGCCTATAATATCAGCTTCAAAGCCACTCGCCTTTAACGCATCAATATGAACATCCGTAACCAAAGCATCCGCTTCATCCACCAAGGCATCACGCTCATACTTACCAAAACAAGCACGCACTTTCTCACGCACGCTCTTATCATATGGATGCGCATAAAACTCCTTCACATCTACATAGCCCTGCCCATCAGTTTCAAGGAGCGCAACATCAATCTCACCATCCAGCACAGTGCCAGACATTAAACCAATTGCCCTATAGACTTTTTGATCGCCCATATTTATAAGAACCTCATGACAAAAGAATATGAATCAGAATTTTTAAACATCTTAAACGAGCGTGGCTTTATACACCAGTGCTCAGATTTAGAAGGCCTCGACAAAAAACTAACCGAAGGCCCACAAACAGCTTATGTCGGCTATGACCCGACAGGCCCTTCGCTTCATATTGGTCATCTATATACAATCATGCTTTTACACTGGTTTCAGGCCTGTGGCCACAAGCCAATCTCGCTTATGGGCGGCGGAACTGCGCTAATCCCTGACCCGACATTAAAAGATAAAACGCGCCCTCTCCTGACGCCTGAAGAAATTAACGACAATATTGACACGATCAAAACCGTGTTTTCAAAATTTGTAAAATACGGCGATGGTGAAACTGACGCAGTCATGGTGAATAACTATGACTGGCTCTCAGGGCAAAACTATATTGAGTTCCTAAGAACAGTCGGCATGCACTTCACCATTAACCGCATGCTTTCATTTGAAAGCGTTAAAATGCGCCTTGACCGTGAGTTACCGATGACTTTCATCGAATTTAACTACATGATCTTACAAGGATATGACTTCGCAGAACTTTTTGATCGCTATGGCTGCACACTGCAAATGGGCGGCTCTGATCAATGGGGTAACATGATTAACGGTGTTGAATTAGGACGCAAAATGAAAGGCGCCTCACTCTTCGCGTTAACAGCACCACTACTCACCACGCCTGAGGGCAAAAAAATGGGTAAAACAGAAGGTGGTGCGGTTTGGCTCAATGCTGACATGACCTCGCCATATGACTATTATCAATATTGGCGCAATGTTGATGATGTGATGGTTGGTACATTGCTAAGACGCTTCACGCTCCTGCCTATGGAAGAGATCTATAAACTTGATGCCTTACAAGGTGCCGAGATTAATGAAGCCAAAAAGGTTCTAGCTTTCGAAGCCACTAAACTCTGCCATGGTGAAGCGGCTGCCATTGAAGCGGCTGACACAGCACAGAAAGTTTTTGAGCAAGGCGTAGTTGGTGATGACCTGCCCTCAATCACCATTGATACGAGCCGATTCGATTCTGGCATAAATATCCTAGATTTATTCGTAGAAACCGGTTTAACCGAGACTAAAGGCGAGGCAAAACGCCTTGTAAAGGGCGGTGGCGCTAAGCTTAACGACAAAGCGATTACAGCCCTTGATGCCGCAGCAACAAAAAGCGATCTCATCGATGGCGAATATTTAAAGCTCTCTGCGGGTAAGAAAAAACACGCACTGGTTAAGGTTTAGGAATAAAATCTAGACCTATTTTACATGAGACTAAACACGCTAATTTTCTTCAAAAAGGATACGGCGCAATATACCCGGCGTTAAAACAGAAAGCGGATTAACAGACACTTCCGCCTCTGCCGCCCTCCCCTTCATCGTATAAGTCGCAGCAAAAAGTGATCCTGTCCCACCAGTAAGGATATCCCCCACCAATGGAATTGAACCAATCGCTTTATTAATACCAGAGAGAGGAATAACTGTCCCCGCAACATCTAAAGTCTGCGCCGCATTATCAAATGTACCGTCAAAAGTAAGCCCCAATGAGTTCCCTGATGTGCGCCCATCCTTTAAAACGAGCAAACTCCCTTCAGGACGGTAAAGCCAATCAAAATCTGCCGCCATTTTTTGAAAATTAATGCCCTCTCCACTCAAACTTTGCAACACACCGCTCAAGGACATAACCCCCAAAAGCCTTGCTAGTACTGGCGCTCCAACAACTTTAAAATTTGTAATTTCGGCTTTCCCTATCAAATTCCTATCATATACGCTACGTATCGGCTCTGCATATATAACCATCTTACCACCTTGCATACTCGAGAATAAATCGAATGCTTTCAAGGTTGCGCCTGCATCATCCGCTTCAAAATGGAAGGTTCTTTTCCCCTGATTGTCAGGTTTAAAGCGCAGATAAATTGCCCCCTTGCCCGCAACACCATCAAGCTCTAGCTGGTTAAAGCGCCCCTGCTTATTAATATCAATATACATGCTCACATTACGCACTTGCTGATCTTCAGCCGTAAACATGCGATCAGCCTTTATAGAAACCTGCATAGAATCACTCTCATAATCCTCATCATCCTTCTTTTCATTATTAAGGAACGGACGCAAATCAAAAGCTTGGCCATCCATCTCGATCATAATTTTACCGCTTTGGTCGATTTCAAACTCTGCTGCACCACGACTCTGATCGAGAACAAAACTACTTACATTACCACCTGCAAGCGCCGTATTGTCTCCAGCCCCTCTAAAGCCAAGCTTGGCGCGCTCAACACTTAAAGAAGGGGCACTCGCACTCAGCCCCCTAATCTCTTTTAAAACGCCCGCTTGTAATAAAGCTGTCAGCTTAGCTTGCGCCGCTACCCCAGCATCCTTACGGTAATCAAAAGGCTCAATATTAATTACGGAATTCTTTAAATCAGCACTCACAAGAGCCTCAGAACGCTTATCCTGATAAGCGGTATAGTTCACATCTACATAAGCAGGCCCTGATAAAAATACGCTTAAATCAATACCGAATTTCTCGCGCAATTTTTGATCAGCATTAAGGCGTGCTTTTACACGACTAGAATATGGCTTACCCGCAGCACTTAAATATTCCGAGTAGCTAAGCTCAATAGCACGACCATCCAAAGCTCCCTTACCAGCCACACTAAATAAGCCATCTTTCACACTCACATCATATGGACCACCAGTCAGATCCAACCCTTTTACAACTGCTGGAATACGAGCCTCCGAGAGCTTTCCTTCAACATCAATTTTGACCTCATCCTTAGGCAAGTCGGCTTTGGTCGGGAAATTAACATGAACGTTGAGATCAACACTCCCCGCTGCACCTCCAGCATTAAAATCAGGTTTAACTGCAATCGGCTCTTGCGCCACATAATCAAGAACAGCCTTGAAACCACCCTTAAGCCCTATCTTAAGATCAGCACCCCCAGCGCCTTTCTCTATGATATTCGAAAACACCAAAGCACCCTCATGAACAGAAAGCCCGCCCAGATAACCTTCCGTTACAGAGATCTCCAAAGACTCTTTCGCAAGATCAAAACGCCCCTCACCTTTACCACCCACTAAAGCCGGTAGCGGATCACGATAATTCACCGTCATACCATCAAAAGCAAATCCGGCAATAAGCCCTTCAATATCGACACTATTTTCTTCTAAAGCACTATCAATAACTAAATCACCTTGCGCATAGACATCACGGAACACCCCGTTAGACATACGCTGCACGATCCATTTCTCGCTATTATCCCCCTTCAGTGCCGCAGGCCAAAGAGAAGCAAGTTCATCTTGAGAAACTTCATCAACAGATAAGCGAATAGGCCCGCGCCCTGCAAAATCCCCCTGCCCCAAAGCAGCCTTTAGAACCAAATCCGCACTTGCTTTAAAAGCTACATCTTTCAAAGTGATTTGCACTTGTTCAAGTTTCAAAGTCCCCGCGAGTGCATCATAACTGGCCATAGCGCCAAGTTCTTTATAAGGAACAGCCCCTTCAGAGAGCGCATCTAGATTAAGCTCTCCACGCTCTGACAATACAGCCACCTCCGCAGATATAAGCTGCGCCGTTTCATCAAGCTCAGCCTTTAACTTTAAATCCACCGTGCCTTTTTGCTCAGAGAGAATAGACAATTCTTCAAATTTAGACGCTAACATCGAAGGCATAAAAGCCTCCAGACTGACATCAATATCCATATTTTTACTGCGCTCATGCAGAAGCGCTGCAGCTTCTAATGTCGCAGAAGGGCTCACGCCATCATCATGCGGGATACTCAACGCTAATTCCGCACGCAAACCCTCATCAACACGCTCAACAGCGAGCCCCGCCTGCGGCAGAACCCAATCAACACCAATATATTGATCATCTATGTGAAAGCTTGCATCAAGTATCTCTACGCGCTTTAAATATGAATACGCCGAGGCTCCCGCCTCACCATCGGCAGATACATAATCCAATATTCGTTCAAATATTGCTGTATCTTCCCCCTCACCCGGCTGATCAATTGACAAATCATCAGAAGATCCCGCTATATCAATATCAAATTCCTTAGCGCCGGTTCGTGTGAAATTAATCTGCGGTGAATATATTAACAGCGCTTCAGGTCTAAATTGCCCAAAAACCAAATTAGCCTTATTCAGGCCTATAGCAACTTCATCGACTGATAACAGCTCCTGATCTTGCTTATTGTAAAGAGCCCCACCTCGAAGACCGAGCATCAATGGACCGCGCAATTCAGGCAAATGAATATAGATTTTATCCATCTTCACATTCACCTGATCACTCGCATCACGTAAGGCTTGCTCAACGCTAGAGCGTGCAAATTCAATTTCTAAAGGTGAAGAGCTAATTCGCCAGATAAAAAAGCACGAGGCAATAACGCCAAGTACGGAGATTGCAAGAAAAGCTTCTATAATGAGAAGGGATACACGCCTAAATATTTTTCGCCACGCTATTTGCAAAACAAAATAGTCCCTTCACTTGAACTTAAAACACACTCGCCATATATAGTAATGCTGACCATTATTAACAAAAGCAGGAGTTAAATCCATGGCAGAATTAAAAATTGGCGATCTTGCCCCCGACTTTAAACTTCCAACTGATAATAACGGCGAAATAACGCTATCGGATTTAAAAGGACAAAAAGTTGTTGTCTATTTCTACCCGAAAGATAACACACCAGGATGCACAACTGAGAGCTGCGCCTTTAATGAAGCCATGCCAGATTTTTCAAAACTCAATACACAAGTCATCGGCATTTCTAAATGCTCTGCCGCTAAGCATGATAAATTTAAAGAAAAATATGGTTTTACCTTTCCACTCGCGAGCGATGAAAACGGCAACACATGCGAAGATTACGGCGTTTGGAAAGAAAAGAATATGTATGGCAAGAAGTTCATGGGCATTGAGCGCTCAACCTTCCTAATAGATGAAGAAGGTAAAATTGCTCAAATTTGGCGCAAAGTAAAAGTCAAAGACCATGTCGAAAACGTAAAAAGCGCCCTTTAAGGCGCTTTAAAACAAAAAAGCTAAAATGAGATGGTCGAGTTTTTTAACCGACCATTTCTTTCATATCACCAACATTAACCTCACGGCCAGCACCAGCTTTATTCAAGTGATCATGCATATGCTCGATCAAGATATCATTATAGCCATGGAAGAAGTGGTTCGCACCATCCAGCACACGGTAATCAATTGTAATACCTTTTTGCTCATAGAGGCGCTCAACAAGTTCAGCAACTGATGGCTCAGAAACAACATCATCCATACCACCTTGCAGCATAAGACCTGATGTCGGACATGGTGCTAAGAAAGAAAAATCTTCTGTGTTAGCTGGAGGAGCAACAGAGACAAAGCCCTCGATTTCCGGACGGCGCATCAAAAGCTGCATACCAATCCAAGCTCCAAATGAGAAACCACCAACCCATACATATGGCGCATTTGGGTTAATCTCTTGCATCCAGTCTAATGCAGATGCAGCATCAGAAAGCTCACCTTCACCACGGTCATAAATACCTTGTGAACGGCCCACACCACGGAAGTTAAAGCGAAGAACGGAGAAACCACGTGCCGCAAAAGCTTGAAACATATTATAAGTAATTTTGTTATTCATCGTTCCGCCATGCTCAGGACTCGGATGTAACACGAGAGCAAGTGGCGCATTTTTAATCTTTGAATGAGAATAGCGACCTTCAAGACGACCCGCTGGGCCATTGAAAATGACTTCTGGCATAAAATTCCCTTTTTGGTTCTATGTTATTATATGTAGCGAAACTAGAGAATCGAACGCTCTAATCTGCTACGATGATGTCAATGGTATAGTCAACCCCCTTTACATTGTCTACAAAATAATGATAAGCCATTGATATTGTTTGTGGATAATGGATTTACAGCCTAAAGTATATGTAAAATAAATACATAAAAAGAACGAAAAACACGTAAAATGAAATCAGAAAAAATCATATATTTGGACTATAATGCCACCGCCCCACTTCGCGTTTCAGCACACGAAGCTCTTATTGAAGCCACAAAAAATGCATATAACGCCTCCTCTATCCATAGCCTAGGCCGCAAAGGACGCAGCTTTATTGAACAAACACGAGAAGATCTTGGCAAAGCCATTAACTGCCCACCCGCGCAGATCATCTTTAATAGCGGCGCAACAGAAGGGAATAACACCGTTCTAAAGCACTTCGCTCATGAAACAATCATCACCAGCGCTATAGAACACCCTTCTGTCCTAGAAAGCATGCCAGCAGCTATACGCGCTCCAGTCTTAAAAAACGGCGTGATTGACCTAGATAAACTCAAAGAGCTTGTCAAAACCCATAAGCCTGCACTTGTTTCGATCATGGCTATCAATAATGAAACCGGCGTTATACAACCAGTGAAAGATATTGCAGAGATCGCTCATAATGCAGGAGCGCTTTATCATTGCGACGGCGTTCAAGCCTTAGGGCGCATCCCACTAGACATGCAAGATATGGGGATAGACTTCCTCACCCTTTCAGCGCATAAGATTGGCGGCCCACAAGGCGTTGGCGCTTTAGCTGTCAGGTTATGCGGAGAAAACCCAATCCTACTTCAAGGAGGTGGGCAAGAAAAATCACAGCGTGCTGGTACCGAAAATGTTGCTGGCATAGCAAGCTTCGGCGCTGCACTAAACGAGACTATGAGCGAGCTAAATAATTACCAAAACCATTACAGCGCTTTGCTCAAACCAATCATAGAAACCCTAAACACAATGGATGGCGTAACTATACATGGCCTAGACGCCCCCCGCACAGCCAATACTTTATCCTTCTCAATTGAAGGCACCTCTAGCGAAACTCTACTCATGTCCCTAGACCTAGAAGGCATAGCCCTGTCAAATGGCAGCGCCTGCTCAAGCGGAAAAGTCGAAGCTTCGTATGTTTTATTAGCTATGGGCTGCTCAGAAAAATGCGCAAAAGCCGTTTTAAGGGTTTCAGCTGGTTACGATACGAAACAAAGTGATATTGATGTGTTTTTGCAGAAATTATTAAAAATTACTGAGAGAATTCGTAAAAAATAACATGCCTAAAAAAACACCTAAACCCACACTGAGCATAACTTTCATCCACAACGATCAAAGAGAAGAAACGATAGAAGCGCTTGAGGAAATGTCCATCATGCAAGCGGCTAAATACGCCAAAATCACCGAGATTGATGGCACATGCGGCGGCTGCATGGCGTGCGCCACGTGCCATATCTACATCCCCGAAGAATGGAAAAACCGCGTTGAAAATGAAGATAATGAAAAAACACCAGAAGAATGCGACATCCTAGAAACTGCACCTAACGCCAACAAAAATTCAAGATTAGGTTGTCAAATCCGCCTCACCCAAGCCTTAGACGGGCTGCGCGTCATAATCCCACCCAATGACATTTAAGCTATTCTGATATGGCGCATTAGGCGCACCAGCATATAAACGCTTCAAATACATACCATCCTCATCTTTAAAATGAAAATGTCTAAGTGGCTGCCCTTCAACCACTGGCACAAAATGCTCCATATCACGCCCTAGAACCGCCCCCAATTCTTCATAAGCTTCGATGAGTGCGCGCGCCTCGTCCATATCAGAAACCAATTTCAACAAATTACGGCGCTCCGCCAAAAACGGCGCATAAGCAATAGTATTCTCTAAAGTCTCGATTTGACCATCAAAGAAACCACGGCCATTCGGCATTTTAATATTAAACACAATAATAGGTACTAAAGGCTCATCAACATCAACACGCCGCGCCGTATCACTTTCCTCCATAGAAACAATAGCCTCAGAGAGCGTTCCCACAAACCCCGGAAACACAATTCGCACACCGCCCGGCATAAGTAGGTTATGCTTAAATTCCAGAGCAGACTTCAGGCAGGCACGCTCGGCAAACTCTCCAAGATACGAACTAGCCCGCCCCTGCATTTTACTAATTTCAAAAGCTTCATGACGTTCACGCTTGGTTTTTGAAGTATAAAACTCCGGCCGTGCATCCTCAATCAAACCACCTCCGGCCCTAAAAGCATCAAAAAAATAGCTTGCTCGTCCATTATCATCGCATCCAGCAAACACTCGCATATCACGACCAGCCGCGTAATGCCCCAACGCCACTAATTGTTCTTCAATGCGCGTTTCCAATAGCGCGTTGTCAGTCTTTTTCTCTCCAGTAAAAAGCGACATTTTTTTTATTTCATATCCCATACGAACCTCCAATTACGTCTATAAAACACATTCATAAAAACAACAAGAAATGATTATTTACGAAAAACATGGAAAAACTTGCTTTTTACCTGCCTTTACCTATATATTCCTGCGCCATGACACAAATAGAGCTTAACAGTATGGGCATAGCCAAGCCTCCTTCCGAAACCCGCGTGGTTGTTGCCATGTCGGGCGGCGTGGACTCATCTGTAGCTGCAGCCCTTCTCCATGAGCAAGGCTATGACGTTGTCGGCGTAACACTTCAGCTTTATGATATGGGCCAGACTGCACCAAGCCGCGCGAAAACATGCTGCGCAGGCCAAGATATTTATGATGCCAAGAAAGTCGCCGATAAATGCGGCTTCCCACATTACGTTCTCAATTACGAGAGTAATTTCAAACAATCCGTTATTGATGATTTTGCCGATAGCTATATTCGCGGTGAAACACCTATCCCATGCGTAAAATGCAACCAAACAGTCAAATTCAGAGACCTCCTTGAGGTCGCTAAAGACTTAGGCGCCGATTGCATGGCAACAGGACATTATATTGATCGCCGTATAAACGATGACGGACAAGCCACACTTCACCGCGCACATGATCACGGTAAAGACCAAAGCTATTTTTTATTCGCAACCACCCAAGAACAACTAGATTTCCTACGTTTTCCACTTGGTGGCTGGAGCAAGGACAAAACACGCCTAGAAGCTGAGCGCTTAGGACTTATCACCGCTGATAAACCTGACTCCCAAGATATATGTTTTGTTCCGCATGGAGACTACACAAAAGTCGTTAAATCTGTTCGCCCAGATGCTGAAAAGCCTGGCGATATCGTTCATGAGGATGGGCGTATCGTGGGTGCACATAATGGCATCATCCATTACACTATTGGTCAACGAAAAGGCCTTGGTATCGGCGGCGGCGTAAGCGAAAATAACGAGCCATTATACGTCATAAAAATAGAATACGACACGAATCGAGTTATAGTCGGCCCCAAAGAATCCCTCTCCAGAAACATCATAAACATAAATGATTGCAATTGGTTAGAGGAAAACAGCACCGAACAATCGAAAGATATACTTGTAAAATTCCGCTCTGTAATGCAACCCATAGCCGCACGCCTTCTCAAAGCAGCCAATGGCAACGCACAAATTGAACTGCAAAGCCCACAATATGGTATCTCTCCTGGTCAAGCAGCCGTCTGCTATGAAGACGATCGTGTGCTTGGCGGTGGCTGGATAACATCTACAGAGCGCACTTAGCGGCGCAAAACAGACAGGCATTATCAATCCACCATAAATTCAAACTTCACAGCCACAACCACTTTGAATCATAAATTTTATTCCATATAATTCGCACTGAGTTTATAAAATTGATTCAAGTCAATTACACACAGCTCATATAAACATACTTAAGAAGCACAAGTTTAATCACCCCTGTTAAACAAGGAAAATAACATGACAAAAACATTTGCAAAACTTGCACTTATTGCAACAGTCGCTTCAAGCGTACTTGCTATGAGCGCACCTTCATTCGCTAAAGATCTTGGCGATAGCTACCTTTCAAAAGAGCGTTTCCAAATCCGTGGCCGCATGATCGTTGTATCTCCTGATGATGGTGGCACAACAAATATCAACGGTAACTTTGATGCCGATATAGACACAGTTCCAGAATTGGATATCTCATATTTCATCACTGAAAATGTTGCTCTAGAACTTATCGCTGCAACGTCTAAACATGATGTAAAATTAAAAGACAGCTCACTTGGTGATGTTGATGTTGGTGAAACATGGATTCTTCCTCCAACTTTAACTCTACAATATCACTTCACACCTGATGCACAATTCAGCCCTTATGTTGGTGCTGGTTTGAACTTCACAATGCCATATTCTGAAGACCCATCTGACAATGTTGTAACAGAGCTTGATGTAGACAGCAGCTGGGGCTTGGCGCTACAAGCTGGTGCTGACTACTGGTTAAATGACCACTGGGGCCTTAACCTTGATGTAAAAAAACTTTGGTTAGATGTTGATGCTTCTGCAAACAACGGTACTGTGACAGGCGAAGTTGACCTAGATCCATGGATCTTCGGTGCTGGTGTTTCATACCGCTTCTAAGCTTTTAACAGCCTAAAAATTTAAAACCTCCGCTCTTCTTTTGAACGGAGGTTTTTATATGCTCAAACCAAACAAACCTTATCGACCGCGGCGACCTTGACGCGCAGGCCGCTCTGCAGGCTCTTGCTGGCTTCCTGATGGCTCTGAATTTGCACTCACTCCTTGCGCATTTTCATTCACGACTTCTTGTTCAGAAGATTTTTCAGATAACGAAGAATCTTCACCATCTTGAGACAACTGCTCCATCAACTCAGTCTGCAAATCTTGCAAAGCCTGTAGTCTTATATATTGCTGATTAAACTGCGCTGCGACACCCTCATCCGTAAAACTCACTATAGAAGGATCATCCCCTATAGCCATAAGCTCCTTATTCTCAGAGCAGATAAAAAGCAATTCCTGCATAGCTGCAAGCACATCATTTTCAGACTCAAAAAAGCCGACAAGTTGATTTAAACGCGCATCTCTAAGCTCACTCCAGCTTTTATTAATCGTATCACGCCGCCCTTCCGGCCATTTTTCTATTAAAGCCTCAAACTGCTCATCTGCTTTTTGAAAGATCTGCATCATTTCATCCATCTGCAGCTTCATATTCAAAATAGTAGCCTCACCAAGCTTATAATTTTCCTCAGCATAGGCCGCCATAGCCATCGTTTCAGGTTTCACCAACCCTTTCATTACAGCTTTGCTAGCCTTATATTCCCGACTAGCTTTTGATATCTCAGCAATAAAGCCATTTAAAAAGCTTTCAAACTCTGCCGTCAACTCAACTACGCGCTGTTCTTCCTGCGCCTTACGTTCAGCATCCTCAACAGCCTTTTGCTCAGCTTCGGCCTTTACCTGCGCCCTTAACGCTTGCTGATCTTGGTAATAATCAAGCGCCAAATAAGCGCCACCACCAAGTGCAGCACCAAGTGCCACAACTAAAACCAATTTCGATTTTTGATCACTCAATAGCCTGCTCCTTTTAAAGTATCACTTAGTTTTAATGCCGCATTCTTCAAGCTCTCATTAAAATCCTCATGTGCGGCACCATCTGCCCCATCAGAAATATATTTCAAACATAAAAACGGAATATTCTCTCGAGAACAGATAAGCGCCAAAGCATAGGCTTCCATATCCACCACATCATAATGCGCAGCCTCTTCGCTCACATCAAAATTATCACCAGTACCGCATAAACCCGTTTTCAGACCGGAAATCTCCTCACCATAATGCAAAATAACAGGATCATCAGAAAAAGGCACTTGCCCCAGATCAAACCCCAATGGACGCACATCCATATCACGTTGCATAAAGCGCGTTGGGTTCACAACCTCTCCAGAAGCAAATTTCCGGCTTCCCGTCGTACCCAGATTAATCACAATGTCCGGACGCTCTCCTTGAGCCAAACGCTTCATGAGCGCATAACTCGCATTAACCTTACCAATATGCGTATGAAGCACTTCATAGCCTTCAAAGCATTCTTTCATCTCTTCTTTCATGGCAAAGACCAATAATGGCTTCATAATTATCTATCTCCTTTAGTGCCATTAGCCATAGCACATAGCTTCAGCCCAATAAATACCATCACGCCAACAACACCTGTAAAGCTACTTACAAATATATAAAAATGCTCCACCTTATAATCAAAAGAAAACATCACCATGGCAATAATAGCGGAAAGCAAAATAAATATAGCATCAAGCATATTTGAGCCAGAAACCACACGCGCCCTAACTTCCAGGGCAGTATAGGCCTGCACTACCGAACGCAATGGAATAATAAAAACGCCCGCTGCGATCGCCATACACACCAAATCAAACGTTACACGCAAACCATAAATATTCGTAAAAAATCCCAACGGTTCATACATAGCGCCCTCAGCAAGCTTAGGGAAATGAACAGATGCCCAATATAAATCCCCCCCTAAAAAAGCAATCGCCAAAGCCGCAAAACAGACAAAGCGAATATCATTCTCTCCTTTTAAAAGGCTATGATTTAACAACCCTCCTAAAGCAATCCCTACAGAAAAAATAACCATGAGTAAGCTTAAGACATGCGGGTCAGCGCCTAGAGTTTGGCTTGTAAAATTAGGGAATTGAGCATGAAATCCAGCAGCAAAGAAATAAAACCAAGACGTAGCGAAAATAGACATAATCACGAGAAGTCTCTGTTTAAATATAATCTTCCAAACGCTAAAATAGTGTTTAAAGAACGATAAGCCAACATCCTTAGCCATATCTGAAGCAGGGGCTGCCTTCATACGGAAAGCAGAAAATATACCAATAAGAGCCACAGCGAGCAAAATAAGCGCACCTAGCGCATTCCCCCAAGCCAAAGGTGCGATAAACGCACCCATCATAGTCCCCATCAACACGGCAATATAAGTCCCCGCACCAATCAATGCATTCCCCGCGATCAACTCATTATCCTCTATATGCTGTGGTAGAATTGAAAACTTACACGGAGAGAAAAACGCCGTTTGTGTACCCAGCGCAAATAAACTAAAAAACGCCAAGGGTAATGAATGCGTATATAACGCTGTAATCGCCACAAAAACGATCAAGAGCTCCGCGATCTTTGTCCAAATAATAATCTTTGTCTTATCATAACGATCCGCTAAGAACCCCGCAAAAGGCGTAAAGAGGATAAACGGAAAGATAAACACTGCGGCCGCTAAAGATACTAGAAGCTCAGGCCGCGCCCCTGCCAAATCCCAAAGCCCATAGGCTAGCAGCACACCATATAGAGACTTAGCAAAATTATCGTTATACGCACCCAAAAACTGGGCCGTAAAAAACGCTAAAAAACCACCTCTTTTAAACAATGAAAATTGAGAGTTCATATCCAAAACCAAATAAAATTCACATTAGTTTACGCCTCCAGATAAAAACTCCCTATAGAATTATCTTGCGTTCAAGGCCAAAAACCCTTCTAATGTGGATAATCTTTAGGGCTCTTCTCTACCTGACTTTAAACATCAGCTCGAATTTGACTTTCCTAAAGAGCTGGTTTTAATGTTAATGACAATTTTATAAGGAGACCCTATGTCACAAACTGGAACAGTTAAATGGTTCAACCCTGAAAAAGGCTTTGGCTTTATCGTACCTGATCAAGGCGGAAGCGATGTATTCGTACACATCTCTGCGGTAGAGCAAGCAGGTCTAAAAACACTTGCAGAAGGCCAAAAGGTTGAGTTCGAAATGCAAGAAAATCGCGGCAAGCAAGCTGCTGGCAACCTTAAAGTTGCTGAATAAGCTCTCACATTCAGAGCTGAGTACATACACAAATACTCAAATATAAGAATTTCAACGAATAGCGCCTCAATTATTTTGGCGCTATTTTTTCATTCCATTACCATAAATTGTAATTTTTGTGCGCTGCACGTCTAGTTTTTGTAAAAAATGAATAATTAGGCTATATTACCCTCCATCACGGTTAGAACAATGCAAACTGAAAAGGAGCAAACACCATGATCGCGTACTCATCAGCTTCTGGCGGCGTAATCTTTGTTGAAGAAACATTAGAGCGCAAGACCAATTCTATCTCTTACAAAGACCTTGTTAAGGACGAGCCTAAGCAAGAAAAGAAAACGCTATTTGGTGCTTTATTTTTAAAGAAAAAAGCCAATAAAAAAGCAGCCTAACAACAAAAAAGCCCCTTCAACTTAGGGGCTTTATTTTTAAACAAATCCATATGCTCGAGTTATTAACTATCAACTTTTTTAGATTTTTTCTTTTTACCGACCTGCGCTTCAATATGCTCAATCATCATTCCGGCAATATCTTTTTCAGTCGCATTTTCAACGCCTTCAAGCCCTGGTGACGCATTCACCTCCAACACAAGCGGCCCATGGTTAGAGCGTATAATATCCACGCCACACACCTTCAAACCTACAACCTTAGCAGCAGCGACAGCGATTTTACGCTCCTGCGGCGTGATCTTTACCTTATAACCAGTACCACCCAAATGAATATTTGCACGAAACTCTCCTTTAGCCGCGCGGCGCTCCATAGAGGCTACAACCTTATCACCGACAACAAAACAACGCAGATCAACCCCTTTAGACTCTTTCACAAACTCTTGAACCAAGATATTCGCCTTCAAGCTCTTAAAAGCATTAATCACACTCTCCGCTGCCTTTTCAGTCTCAGCCAACACCACGCCCTTACCTTGCGTACCTTCTAAAAGCTTAATCACAATCGGCGCACCACCAACAGTTTTAATCATATCCTTAGTGTCTAAAGGAGAATTCGCAAAGCCAGTACGCGGGATTGCAATATTCTTAGAACAAAGCAGCTGCATCGTTCTAAGTTTATCCTGCGCACGACCAATAGAAATCGGACCATTTAAAAGATAAGAGCCCTGCATTTCAAACTGACGTAATACAGCCGTACCATAGAAAGTCAATGATGGACGAATACGTGGAATAATCGCATCAAACTTCTTCAACACCTCACCGCCACGATAATGAATTTCAGGTTTATTCGCTGTAATATCCATATAGCAGTTGCGCACTGAGACAAAAACCATCTCATGCCCACGCTGCTCTCCCGCCTCCATTAAGCGCTTATTTGAATATAAATCCGGATCCGTTGCTAATACTGCTATTCTCATGTTCTACATTCTCCTCTATAGCAAAATATCTTCATAAAGCGCCTTAACATTTGCAACCTTGCCCAGCATAAAGCTCTTCGCTGGATCAACTGCAAATTTCGCTTTCACCATAGCCTGACGGCCAAGTAGCATTCTAAAAATCATTTTATGACGCGACGTTAGTGTCACTTGCGCCTTAAAGCTTTTATCACCAAACACCATCGGCGTTTCAATCACATAACGCTTCTCACGCTCACCATTAGAACTCGTCACACTTCGACGATCAACTAACTTAGCCTCGCACTCAACATAGCGTTTATTATCCCCTTGAAGCGGATGAATTTTAAAGCGCACATACTCACCATCGTCTTTTGTAAAAGGCTTGATATCATAAGCATGAAGTGCTGATGTTTTAGCGCCTGTATCGACTTTCACCTTAATTGCTGGCAAGCCAAGCTCAGGAAGGGCGCACCATTCCTCCCAACCAATTTGCACTTTAGGTTTTCTAGGCTTTTTCTTTAAATCAGTTCTATCATTTTTGATCGTCATAAAACCTCCCTCGTGTATACCACATCATCAATTAAAACGCTGCCTAAGAACACCATAAAATGCTCCAAAGCTGAGCGGCTCGTCGTTTCATAGCTGGTATGATACATCATTGTCGGAATTTGAATAGTCGCACCATTCCATCGTCCATCAAGGCCTTGAACCAGTCTCCCAAGCTCGGTAGAGCCAAGCTCCTCAATTTGCTTACCTTGCGCAAGTAGCACCTCATCCTTAACCAGATAAGATAGCCCCTTCTCAGTACAACGCGCCTTTAATTCACTAATAAGCTCAGCATTAAAAACGGCGCTTTTATCACGGTTACGAAAGACGATATCTCCCGCCTCTATAACACTCATGTCGCTAAATGGAGATGTATCCAAAACCAAAAGCCGTTCGGTTTCAATATGCGCAGCCTCTAAAAATTGCGCTATAAAGCTCCAGCTTTTGCCAATTTCTTCCTCACATGCAAATAATGCACTGCCCTGATACCCCGCCTCATACAGCGCATAAATCGCCGCCACACACACAACATTATCAATTTGTCCCCGCAAAAGCCCATTCTCATACTTTGCAGCGCGCGCATATGATATCGGCACATTTTTATCGATCAGGCCAAACCCTTCGACATAAAAAAGCGCATCCTCATTAAGCATATTCGGATAACACGCCTCGATCTTACCTCGAGAAATAACATGCCCATCATCAGGGTGGTAAGCATAGATATCTTCCCCCTCAAAGCGCTTAGCAAGCCCCTCTATCTCCTTACGAGATGTCGGGTTATTCTCGCCATATTTTATCTCTTTCATATATTGCGCGGCATAGACATATTCATCATCGCCCAAAGAGATAAGCCCATGACGATCAATATGCGCGCAAACATAATTAGAGCTTGGCTCCGCGCCATGGACCTCCAAGAGTCCTTCATGTATAAAAGCACTCAAGCCCAGCTTTTTAAAATCTTGTTTAAGATACGCCATAAAAGGCTTTTCATACCCCACAACAGAAGGCACAGCCATATATTCAAGCGTTTTACGAATAACGGTTTCAATCATCAAGAACAGCTCGCCTAAAGAGAATATAAATCGCTGCGGCGATCACGGAAAAACCCCCAAACAGATCGGCTCTTTTTTATGGCTTCAAAATCAAATTCATGAATAAGAACACCTTCTTCTTTTGCGCCAAAGCCCTCTACAATTTCACCCATTTGATCCGCTATAAAACTATGCCCATAAAAGCTTTGTTCAGCGCCATCATGACCTGTTTCTTTGCCGATACGGTTCGCCGCGATTACAGGCACATGATTACTCACCGCATGCCCTTGCATCGCCCTTCTCCATGCCGCAGAAGTATCAAGCTCCGTATCGTAAGGCTCTGAACCAATCGCGGTTGGATAAAAAAGTACATCAGCCCCTTTAAGCATCATCATACGCGCAGCCTCTGGAAACCACTGATCCCAGCAGATACCAACGCCTATATTACCGAAACGCGTCACCCAGACCTTAAATCCGCTATTACCTGGCTTAAAGTAATATTTTTCCTGGTAACCCGGACCATCAGGGATATGGCTCTTACGATAAACACCCATAATTTCACCCTGATCATCAATCATAGCCACACTGTTATATGTCTCAGGACCATCACGCTCAAATATCGATACAGGCACAACTACACCCAACATTTTCGCAACGCCTTGAAGTGCCAAAACACATGGATGCTTCTCCACCTCATAAGCCTCACCAAACCAACGCTCATCCTGCGATGTACAGAAATATATATTTTGAAACAGCTCGGATGGTAAGATTATATTTGCGCCTTGCTGAGCAGCGTTCTCAATATACGAAACTGTCTTATCGATATTTTCTTTCATATCGTGTCCATAAGATGTCTGTATCGCTGCAACTTTAGTACTCATATATTCTCTCCTAAATTAGCCTGATTTTTTCGCAGGCTCTTGCTGCGAAATACAGTGAAAAGACCCACCGCCTGTTAGCAAAGCATGCGCCTCAACGCCGACAACTTGTCGCGTTGGAAATAGATCCTTCAATTGCTCAATAGCCTCATCAGCACTACGGCTGCTATAAGTTGGAACTACAACTGCTGCATTCGTGATAATAAAGTTCATATGTGAGGCTGGACTGACCTCCCCTTCAGCATCAAGAACCAATCCCGGCGATGGAAGCTGAACAATCTCAAACCCACTACCACAAAGCTTTTCAGCATTCTCTAAATGCAGCTTATAATTCGGATCATCATCACCATATGGCTTCTGACACACTATTTTATTTTCAGAAACGAAACGGGCTGTATTATCAATGTGACCATCAGTATGATCAGCTTTTAGACCATCATTAAGCCACAAAATACCCTTTAAATGAAGAGCGTCTTTCAACTTCTCTTCAGCCTCATCCTGCTGCCAATTATTACGGTTTTTATTAAGCAAACATTGGCGTGTTGTCAGCAAAACACCCTCGCCATTATGCTCTAAAGCGCCACCTTCCATGATGAAATCGTGATGAATTAATTGCGCGCCGCTAATCTCTGCCATGATATCGCCAATCGTATCATCATGCTCATAGAGATATTTACCGCCCCAACCATTATGCTTAAAACGATGCGCCTCACCATTACCCAAATATATAGGGCCAGTATCCCTCAACCAAACATCACCGCAAGGCGAATCAATAATTTCGAGATTATCACTTCCCAAAAGCGCTTTCACACTCCGCGCAGCAGCACTACCCATAGCGACAACACGCACAAGCTGCCCATCACGAACAGCCTCAATCATCTGCGCAATTTCACTGCGCGCAGCCTCTATAAGTTCACCAGCCCAAAGCTCTTGGTGAGATGGCCACCCAACCCACAAGCAGCTTTGCGTCTCCCATTCAGCAGGCACAGAAAGCCCACCCGCTAAAGCAGAGCCACCCTTAAATAGACCATAATCATGCTGTTTAGAAATCATGCGCACTTATACTTGAAATTTTACTCATTTCCAATTAAATAATACGCACACACTTAAAGCAGAAGGATTAAAAATATGAGAGTATTAATCATAGGCGCAGGCGGCGCAGGCAATGTAGTAGCTAAAAAATGCGCTATGAATAAAGACACTTTCACACATATCCACCTCGCTAGCCGCACTGTATCTAAGTGTGAAAAAATCCGTAACGAAATCAAAGAACAATTCTCAGTAGATATTGAAATCTCAGCCCTAGACGCTGATAACGTAAGTGATACAGTTACTCTCATTAACCAAGTTAAGCCTGATCTTGTTATTAATATGGCTCTACCATACCAAGATTTAGCTATTATGGATGCCTGCTTAGAAACGAAGACAAACTATATGGATACCGCTAATTACGAGCCAATAGATGTCGCTAAATTTGAATATCATTGGCAGTGGGCCTATCAAGATAAGTTTAAAGAAGCTGGTATAACAGCGATCCTTGGCTGTGGCTTCGATCCAGGACAGACAAATATCTACTGCGCCTATGCTCAGAAAAATCTTTTCGATGAAATACATTATATCGATATTATTGACTGTAACGCAGGCGATCACGGCAAAGCTTTTGCTACGAACTTCAATCCAGAAATCAACCTACGTGAAGTCACACAAAATGGCCGCTACTGGGAGAATGGGGAATGGGTAGAAACTGAGCCTTTAGAGTTCCGCAAAATGATTGACTACCCGGAAGTGGGCGAGAAAGCCTCGTACCTCCTCTATCATGAAGAGCTGGAATCATTATGCCAAAATATCAAGGGCTTAAAGCGCATTCGCTTCTGGATGACCTTTGGTGATGAATATATTAAACACATGGAAGTTCTGCAAAATATTGGTATGACACGCATCGATCCTGTCATTCATAATGGCGTGGAAATCGTGCCAATTCAGTTCTTAAAAACCCTACTTCCAGAGCCATCATCACTCTCAGATGGCTATACAGGAAAGACTTCTATTGGCTGCGTTATTACAGGCATTAAGGACGGCGTAGAAAAAACCGTCCTTATATATAATGTCTGCGACCACGCTCAAACACATAAAGAAGTCGGCGCACAAGCCGTATCCTATACAACTGGCGTGCCACCAGTAACCGGCGCTATATTAATGGCAAAAGGTTTATGGGGCAAAGAGCCAGGCGTATGGAACGTAGAGCAACTCGATCCAAACCCATTCATGGAAGAAGTCGCTAAACAAGGCCTAGCTTGGCATATAAAAGAACTTCCTTGCGGTCTAGGTGAGCTCACAGAGCGCCGTAAAGATAAAAAAGCAGCCTAATAAATGCATAAAAATCATCTAGAAGCTTTACAGCATATCGAGACCCCTGCATATGTCGCCGATATAGCTGCGATTAAGCGCAACCTCGAAAAAGCTAAATATATTCGTGAGCAAGCAGGCGTTAAAATCCTGCTCGCCACAAAAGCTTTCTCAATGTATTCGGTATTCCCTATAATGAGCGAATACCTTGATGGAACAACAGCTAGCGGGCTATACGAGGCACGTTTAGGCGCTAATCACTTCGGAAAAGAAGTGCACACCTATTCACCCGCATATAAAGAAGATGATCTTTTAGAGATTTTGCAATACTCAAATCACATCTACTTTAATTCAATCTCACAACTTAACAAATATGGCGATTTAGTCAGAGAAAAACGTAAAGATGCCATAATAGGCCTAAGAGTTAACCCTCAGCTTTCGCTCGTTAAGAATTCTGAGCTCTATGACCCCTCCGCTCCAAATTCAAGATTTGGGATTCACAAAGAAGAATTAACAGAATCCGTACTTGCCAAAGTCGATCTCTTGCATTTTCATAATTTATGTGAAAATTTAGCGGAAGATAGTGTACGCCTCATTAGTCATATTTCAGAAAAATTTGATTTTGCCATAAAAAATGTTTCCAGAATAAATATTGGGGGAGGTCACTACTACTCACACCCCGAATATGACATCGATTTACTCATAAAAACACTTAAAAATTTTAGAACAAAATACAACATAGACGTTACATTAGAGCCTGGAGGCGCACACCTATACGATGCAGGCTACCTTGTATCATCAGTAATAGATACAATAGAAAATAATTCACATATTGCAATAATCGATGCTAGTGCATCAACACACATGCCGGACGTTTTAGAGGTACCATACACACCAAAAATCTTAAACGCAGAGATACACACTAAAGAAAACACAATTAATAACAACAGCTTAATATACACGCTAGGTGGCAACACATGCATGACAGGTGACATTATAGGAACGTATCGTTTCGATGATAAATTGCATACCAATGATAAGATTATATTCACAGACATGATGCAGTACACCACAGTAAAAAACACAACCTTTAATGGTGTCCCCTTACCAAATATAGGAATACTTCACGAAAACGGCAAATATGAGTTGATAAAAAAATTCAACTATAAAGATTTTGAAGACAGACTCTAATTTCACTTAAACATTATATATAAAGTCACTAATTAAGAATAATTACCTAAAAATCACACGCTCGTAGGCAAATCAAATTTCTTCAACGCCTCATTTTGATTTTTACTCATATTAGAAACATCGAAACCTTCAATCATTTCATTGAAAATATTATGCCAATTAACCTCAGCATTAAGATGAATGAACACTGAACCTAAACCCAATGCCGCTCGATCCATAAAAACAAATTCGCGCGGTACTGAAATACCCCCACGCTCCTTACTAAGCTCACGCAACTTTTTATGAACCTTCTCCGCAGTATCACGACCATAAACAGCACCATCAGCATGACCGATCGTACGCACCCTATCTTCTAGAATTGGACCATAGAGAAACTCAGCCCAAATATTGAGGGTCTCAACCTGCTCTTTAGATAGCCCCTCAAACCCCCATGTCTCATAGGCATAAACGGCTAAGTCATTGTCTTTATTTTGCAATGCACGATACAAATCAATAACACCACCAACAAATCTCGCAGAAAATACGCGTATACAGCCAAAGTCCAATAGGTTAATAGACAAATCATCAGGGCGCACCGTATAGTTCCCTAAATGCGGGTCACCATGTATAACACCATAACCATATAACGGCACATACCACGCTCTAAACATGTTCAAAGCCAGCTGTGAGCGCACTTCTGGGGCAGCTTCTTTAAATGATAATATCTTATCCCCTTCAAGCCATGTAGTCGTCAAAAGCCTTGAAGTTGACAACTCTTTCACAACATGAGGAACATGTACGTGCTTTTCATCACGCAACATATACTCGTATAGATTGCATTGCTTCGCCTCTCTCTCATAATCCAGCTCTTCATAAAGCCGTTCAGAAAGCTCCGCATAAATATCCTTCGTTTTAATTGAAGGATCGTATTTCTCATATAAAGAGAAAATTGTTTTTAGCTGATTAAGGTCAGTATTGATAGCACTTGCCATATCAGGATATTGCAACTTACACGCCAAGACCGGCGAGTCTGGTGCACCATCCCCATAAGTTAAACTAGACGTATCATCACCATATTTCAAAAGGCTATTTTTGGCTAAAGCCTTGTGAACTTGTCCTAAACTTGCTGCAGCAAAAGCCTCTTTATCAAAACGATTAAATAAAGATTCCCAATTTTGTCCAAGTTCAGTTTTCATGCGCCTGCGCACAAAAGACCAGCCCATTGGCGGCGCATTTGACTGAAGCTCCTGCATCGCACGAGCATATTCAGGTGGCAGGGCCTCCGGTATGGTTGAGAGTATTTGCCCCACCTTCATCAAGGGTCCTTTAAGGTTACCCAAAGCAATCATAAGTTGCTTAGCGTGTTCATCCCTATCTATATTAAGACCTAGAAACTTTTCACCGGCTAGCTTAGTTGCAAGCCCTGCCATAGTGCCAGAAACCTTCCCATAACGCGCAATTTTACTCGTCATACGGTTTTCTTTGAAGCCGTCTTGCGGCTGAATATCATCATCATTTTTCATGCTTATAAAATAGCTCTTTAAACTGGAAACTCCAGCAGAAAAAGCACATAATAAAAATATGAACAAAACCAATACTAAAGATATCAAAGAAGACATCATCAACACGGCCATGCCGAACATCGCTTTTGATGGACTCAATTGGGAAATGATCTGTAATTCTGCAGAGCAAGCTGGCTACAGCAAGAACACCGCAGAAAGTGTCTTCATTCATAAAATGAAGGACGTACTTCAAACGATCTCTGAAATAACCGACAAAAACATGCTAGAGGCGTTAGAGGCCATAAACCCTGATGATCTTCCTATTAGGCAGCGCATTAAAATAGCATTATTAGAGCGCTTTAAATATCTATCTCAACATCGAGACGCTCTTACTCAAAGCATGCAATATTGGATAATTCCCTCGAATAAGCCACGCGCAGCACGCATCGTGTGGCAAAGTGCCGACACTATCTGGAGCTGGGCTGGTGACACATCAAAAGATTATAATCACTATACAAAACGCATCCTTTTAAGCGGCATCATCACGGCAACAACTCTTTATTTACTCAATAATAAAGAATGCTCGGATGCCGATCTCGAAGACTTTATCGATAGAAGAATTGAGAATGTCATGACCATCAACAAATTCACATCACGTTTTAAAAAATAAAATGCATAAAATTAAATTATGGGGGCATAAATGAATTCAAAATATAAACGACTAATTACGGGCACAATTTGCGCTTTAATGCTCAGTACCTCACAAGCACAAGCAGGACTACTTGAACTTCTTTTTCCGGCACTCAAAAAAGATCCCCCAAACGTACATGAAACGCTTATTGCGCCATTCGCTGAGGATTATGAGGGCGATCAGGCCACAAACACACTCTCAGAAGAAGAAATTAAAAAGGCAACTCTGCCAGTTAATGCCAGCAACCTAGATAAACCGCACCGCCAGCTCCCACAAATCTCAGCAATAGTTTCAGACTTCGTTTCAGAATCTCTTCTCATTGATGCAAATCGCAAAGAACAAATGCTAGAAGCGATCACTAAAAACTTTAGCGCTAATGGCAAGCAGCAATATATGAGATTTTTGCAAGAAAATAACATGATAAAAACACTAGATAGCAAAGCTTATAATATCCGAAGCTTCGTCATAGAAGAACCGACGATGCTTAATAATGGTGTCGTAAGTGATCGTTATCGCTGGCTCTACGAAGCGCCCGTCCTGATTAGCTATATCAAAAGCGATATGAACGAATATGATAACAAAGCAGACCCGATAAACCTCAAAATGTTAATCCGTCTTCAAGTCGGTCGCTCAGAAAAAGCCCAGCATGATAGCGGTTTACTTATCGAGACATGGAGCGGCAAGGTCATTAAAGACTAGTTATTATCCACGCAAGCTAAAGAATAAAAAACTTCGTGCTTCACAATCTTGAGAAGCGCGCTACAATCGCTATATCCGAATCATTACTGAATTTTATTTTTTAAGGAGCACCTCTTTAATGTCAGAGAATATTGCCGAATTCCCTCAAACTGAAACAAATAGCAACGAAGAAGCACAAGAAACAAACAGCCAGCCTCAAGATGTCGGCGGTATTGGCGGCGCACGCCTCCTTAGCTTTATAGAGCGTATAGAGCGCTTAGAAGAAGAAAAAGCAGCCCTCATGGAAGACATCAAAGAAGTCTATGCAGAAGCAAAAGGCGTGGGCTTTGATGTAAAAACAATCCGTAAAGTCGTTTCTTTGCGCAAAATGGACGGTGAAAAGCGCCGTGAAACAGAAGAGCTGCTTGACCTCTACAAAGCAGCTGTAGGCATGCTCTAATTTAAAGAATACCCTTTAAAGCATAAAAAAGCCCGGTGAGAGCAATACGCCTTACCGGGCTTCTTCTATTTATTATCTAACTAATACCTAAACATCGACGCGCCCTTTTATAAGGTCTTTGACCACCCCTGGCTCAGCCAATGTCGATACATCCCCTAAGCTATCCACCTCATTCGCAGCGATTTTTCGCAAAATACGGCGCATAATCTTACCAGAACGCGTCTTAGGAAGCGCTGGTGCCCAATGAATAACATCTGGCGTAGCAATAGGTCCGATAATAGAACGAACACTTTGAATGATCTCTTTTTTGATATCATCACTTGGCTCAGTTCCAACCAGCAAAGTCACATAAGCATAAATACCCTGCCCCTTCACATCATGCGGATAACCAACAACAGCCGCCTCAGACACTAATGGATGCTCATCCATAGCCTCTTCAATCTCCGCTGTACCTAGACGGTGCCCAGAAACATTAATGACATCATCAACGCGGCCAGTAATACGGTAATCACCATCACGGTCACGGCGAGCACCATCTCCAGTGAAATACTTCCCTTTAAAGGTCGAGAAATATGTCTGAATAAAGCGCTCATGATCACCATAAACAGTTCGCATCTGTCCAGGCCATGAATCTTCAATCACAAGATTACCTTCAATAGCGCCGCGCTCATCACGCTCCGTATTGCTATCATCGAGGATCAAACCATCATTATCGACTAAAGCAGCTTTCACACCAAAGAACGGCTTTTGCGCTTTACCCGGCTTCAAACTATGACACGGAAGCGGTGTAATCATGTGACCACCCGTTTCAGTCTGCCACCATGTATCCACAATCGGACAACGCCCATCACCGACGACATCGTGATACCAAACCCAAGCCTCATGGTTAATAGGCTCCCCAACAGTTCCTAATATTCTTAGAGAACTCCGGTCGGTCTTTTTCACAAATTCATCACCTTTCGAGAGCAATGCACGAATAGCCGTTGGTGCTGTATAGAAAATATTTACCTGATGCTTATCAACAACTTGCCAAAAACGTGAGCAATCCGGATAACTCGGCACACCCTCGAAAACAAGCGAAATTGCACCATTAGCCAGCGGTCCATACACAATATAAGAATGACCTGTAATCCAGCCCACATCTGCTGTACACCAGTAAATTTCACCTGGTTTATAGTCAAATACATATTCATGCGTCAGACTTGCATAAACCAAATAACCACCTGTCGTGTGCAGCACACCTTTAGGCTTACCGGTCGAGCCTGATGTATAGAGAATAAATAGTGGATCTTCCGCATTCATCTTTTCTGGTTCACACACATCATCTTGTTCTTCAACAATCTCATGCCACCAAACATCACGGCTATCATTCCATGCGATGTCGCCGCCCGTACGTTTAAGCACTAAAACCGTGCTCACATCAGGGCAGCCTTCACCACCTTCAATCGCTTTATCTGTATTGGCTTTAAGAGGAATAGTCTTACCTGCGCGGTAACCTTCATCCGCAGTTAAAACAATATTCGACTTACAATCTAGAATACGCCCTCTCAGAGCCTCTGGCGAAAACCCGCCAAAAACAACAGAGTGCACAGCGCCAATGCGGCTACATGCCAGCATAGCATAGGTCGCTTCCACCACCATTGGCATATAGATCGTCACGCGATCACCCTTCTTAACGCCGCGTGCTTTTAGAGCATTAGCCAGCTTACAAACTTGCTTATGCAATTCTCCATAGGTGACATGAAAACTTTCTTCATCAGGATTATCCGCTTCAAAAATCAAAGCCGTGTCATTGGCTTTATGCGGCAAATGCCTATCAATACAGTTATAACTTACATTGAGGAGACCATCCTCATACCACTTGATCGATACATCACCCTCGAATGACGTATTCTTAATAATTGTTGGCTCTTTATACCAGTCGATCCTTTTGGCCTGCTCACGCCAGAAACCATCAGGATCATTGATTGATTGTGCGTACATCTCTTCATATTGCTCGACAGAAATGCTTGCATTCTCAACAATTTCAGTAGGGGGTTTTATCTGTTCCATACTAATAATTTTAGTACGCACCCCACCCCCATTCAAGAAATCAACACTGTGCGCCGCACAAAGAATCCACCCTAAATTGAAGCACAACTCAGGCTCAGCAAACACTCCACGAAATTCATTAAAATTTAAAAAGATACCAAAAGATGCAAAATATACACTTGACAATCACCCCCTAAAAAAGCCATAAAACGCACCTACCCTATATACGTGGCGGTGTAGCTCAGGGGTTAGAGCAGAGGAATCATAATCCTTGTGTCGGGAGTTCAAATCTCTCCACCGCTACCAATTTCCTTCGGATAAAAATCACTTACAAAAATGAGAATGTAAAACGCCCATAACTTCGCGGGCTGCTGGGTGTGTGATGGAATAATAAAGCGTACGGTGATCACGTCTAAAGCTTACAATCCCTTCGGATTTAAGCTTAGAAAGATGCTGAGACATTGAGGTTTGAGCAATGCCTGTTTCGGCAATAAGCTCGCTTACATGCTTCTCCCCTTCAGCTAGCAAACACAGAATCATCAATCTATGACGATTGGCCAACCCTTTTAAAAACCCTGAAACCATTTCAGCCTTTTCAGCCATATCATCCATCAATCTAAAACCCTTTAATATGATCCTACGTTCTTTTAGGCATTCCTAATATACAAAACATTATAAGCAATAAAGCCTTGAAAAAGCAAAGAGATAAAAATCATTCTAATAATTTAAACCACACCTATATTTTTTTCTTTTCTTTTTTTTCAAATAAGCGTAATGATACGGATAACGCACGTGTCTCTGGCCCCTGAAGCGTCATGTATTAGACAACATGGCAAACAAACCTTCAGCATGGTTATGCAACGGCGTGAACGTTTTTGGACCGGGGCGGTTTTTTTATAAAAGTTGCGCACTAAGTAACTAGGGTAAAAGAACTCAAACCACCGAGATTTGAAAGGGTTTGCGTTATGAAACGTAATGTTGCAGCACTATGGGGCCATGATCCCCAATGCAGTGTATTTTGCGCTTCTTCAATACCGCAAAGATTTATGTGGTAAAGAAGCTGGCCTGTATGAGCAATAAAACTCTACAGGCAAAGATGATTTGTAGCTTACGCACAGGTCGTCTTTAAAAGCTTTTTTCCATTATATTTTTTTGAGAATTGAAGGGGTGTTTTAAATATGAGCACTATTCGTCCATTTACTGAGCGCATAAAGCGCCACTATGGCAGCAACGACTATATTGAAAATGAAAATCAAAACTGGGTATCGATTATCCAGCAGCTCAAGCCTGCCAAACCGTTATATATTTTATTCCCGCAGCTTATAACCCAAAATGCACGCGCTTTTGCACAAGCATTTCCAGGCAAAGCGCTCTATGCCGTCAAGACAAACCCCGATCCAAACGCGATCAAAGCGATCATGGCTGGCGGCATAAAAAGCTTCGACGTTGCATCACTAGAAGAAATACGCCTCGTGCATTCTATGTGCCCGCAAGCAGAAATGCACTTCATGCACCCCATTAAAACGCCTGAAGATATTCGCAGCGCGTATTTTGATTATGGCATCAGACATTTCGTACTTGATCATGAAGATGAGCTATATAAAATCATGCGCGAAACAGACCTCGCCCAAGATTTACACCTCACTGTACGTATTGCATGCCCTAAGAATGATTCAGCGCTCATTGATTTCTCATCAAAATTCGGTGCTAATCGTGAGGATGCTATCATGCTTCTTCAACATTGCCGTTCTGTCTCAAAGACACTCGGCATAAGCTTCCATGTCGGAACACAGACCGAGCAGTCTGCCCGCTACGCAATGGCTATACACTATAGTGCCGCAATCATCCGTGAGAGCGGAATCAATGTAGACAGCATCAATATTGGTGGCGGCTACCCGGTCGCTTACCAAGGGGATAAGAACATTCCAACGCATAAAGACTGCATTGATTCAGCCCTTCAAGCCCTAAAAGAAGAACAGCTTGAAGACCTCAATCTACTAGCAGAACCAGGGCGCGCGCTCGTTGCTAATGGCGCAAAACTTGTCACACGTGTAGAGCTGCGCAAAGATGATATGCTCTATATCAATGACGGCGTATATGGCGGCTTGTTCGATGCTGCCAAATGGGTAGACACACTTTTCCCTACAACAGCAATCTCCTGTGACAGACCGTTTGATGGCGACACAACCCCATACAGACTAAGCGGTCCAACATGCGATTCACTAGATATGATGAACGGCCCCTTCACGCTTCCATCTGACATAGATATGGGAGACTGGATTGTCTTTGACAATGTAGGCGCTTACAGCCAAGCCATAAGAGGTAACTTTAACGGCTTCGGACATGCTGATGTGATCTGCATTTAACAATAAAAATCCAGTAGAAAAATAAAAAATATCAAAATAAGCCTGTATAATTTACCAGCACAGGCTTATTTCAGTTTAGTTTTAAAAAACAAAGCCTTATACTTAACCCACAAAAAAGTTAGCACAATTTTATACGCTATCAGTGACATATGTTACTTTAGTAAGTTATAAAATAACGATATTTGCTAACACTTTGTAAACACTTTTAACCCATACTGGAAAATGGGTTAATTTAGCGCACGAGCGCTGACAAGAAGAATACAAAGATAGAGCTGTGGGGGAAACACATGATCTTTAGCACAAGAAGAGAAACTTCTAAATCACTGCGTAGTAAAGACAAGCATCCTAGAAACAATAAAAAAGACACAGCAAGACGCGGTGAGCGCGGTAATGTGTTCTTCACTTTATTTGGCGCAGTAGCCGTTGTAGGCGTTCTGGGCGCCGGTATTATGGCGACAATGCGCGGCCCCCTCTCAACAATGGTTGATGTTAACCGCATTGAACAAGCTAAATCAGAAATGCGCGTCGGTCTTGGCATCCTCCTCCAAGATGCAGCAGATATTGGTGATGGTGACGCCCTTACAGAACCCGCTGAGCCGCAAACATGTACATCTCTATCAGGAAATGGCGGCTGCGTGCCTTTTGATAGCGGCGCACCGAAAAATGACCCTTGGGGTAATCCGTATAAATATTGTGGCTGGAATAACGGCTCAGACACATCATCATCAGGAAACATTCTTGAAGGTGGTGCAACCGCGACAAACATAGCTGTCGCTATGCTTTCATCTGGTCCAGATGGTAGCTTTGATAATGATTGTGAAGCGAGCACACACGGCACAGACCCGTACGTCCCTTCACAATCTGATGCAGACGGCGATGATCTCATCGTTTCAATGACATACAGTGAAGCTGTATCTGGCTCTGGCGGTCTCTGGACAGCTGCAACAACAAATGACACATCTGCTGATGTTGCCACTATCGATAGAGATATTGACTTAACAGGTAACACATCAACAGGTTTCTCTGCTCAACTACGCCTTGGCGCATCATCGATGCTTCTTCCAACAGATAGTGAAGTAACCACATGTAGTTCAGCGAACGATCTTATCTTACGAATTGATGAAAGTGGTGTTGACCCTGTCATTCAACTTTGTGACGGCGATAATAACACGTGGCTAGATGCAGGTGGCGGTCTATGGACAGCAAATGGCAGCGATATATATTATAACACAGGTAATGTAGGTATTAATGTCCTTGCCCCAGATGATGCTCTTGATGTTGATGGGACTGCACAAATCACAGGTAACACTGTAATTGGTGGCACACTAGGCGTCACAGGTGCGACAACGCTAAGTTCTACACTAGGCGTTACAGGCGCAACGACACTCCTAAGCACTCTGGATGCTCAAGGCGACATATCTGACTCTGCAGGCGATTTAACAATTGATGACAATCTGGTTGTGACAGGAACTTCTGATCTACAGGGCAGTGTGTCAGATTCAGGCGGTGTTCTAACTTTTGCCGACGATATAGCAGTTACAGGCACCTCAGATCTACAAGGCACGGTTGCCAACTCAACCGGTGATGTGACAATTGGAGATAATATTGTTGTAACAGGTACATCAGATCTTCAAGGTGATATTTCCGACTCTGTTGGTGATTTAACAATTGATGACAACCTGGTTGTAACTGGAACTTCTGATCTACAAGGAAATGTCTCTAATTCTAGCGGTGACTTAATCCTAGATGATGATGTACAAATCACTGGCACACTTGATGTAACAAGCACAGCCGATTTCAATGGCGATGTCTTGGTTCAAAGCGATGACAGCATCATCCCGCCAACAGACTGTACCGATGCTGATGAAAAGCTATATTGGGATACTAACGGCTGGAACTGTCATGATATCGGTGATGGAGGTACTGGCGATGGCCTCGATATCACATCAAACGAATTGGCGGATTTAAGTGACGTTAATGATTCACTAAGCCCTTCTCAGGATGATTGTTTTGTTTATGACAGCGGGAGCTGGACAACAAAAGCATGTAACGAGCTAGGCCTATGGGAAGAAGACACAAATGTCATTCGCATTCAAAATACTGGCTATTACTCAGCTGTAGACTTTGTATTCGGCTCAGCAACACTTGCGGATGCAGGTGATGCAACACATGATACACGTTTCTTCTTTGACAAATCTCAAGCCGCGTTCGCCGCAGGCACAGTAACTAGCACTGAATGGGACGCACCAGGCTATGCAAGCGTCGCACTTGGTCAAGATGTCTCCGTAACAGCAGATAACTCATTCGCTTTTGGTCTTGGTGACGCCACAGGTGTATCTCCTGTCGTTTCAGGAACAAACAGCTTTGGTGTATTCATGGGTGATCAATCCGCTGTTGATCTCACAGCAACGAACACTTTTGGCGTAATCGGTGGTCAAATCCTTATTGATGATGACGGCACAACAGGCTCTCAAGGCTGTCTGCGCTATAATAATACTGATTCAGTCCTGGAATATTCAGATGATTGTTCAACTTGGGTTTCATTTACAAATGATATCTCTGGTCTTTGGACAGATCTAGGAGACGGTCGCATTTATTATGGTACTGACCCGACAACAGAATTTGTTGGTATCGGCACAAATGACCCACAAGCAACACTTGATGTAAATGGCGGCATTCGCCTCGGCACAACATCAGGCTCATCCCCTAATTTCATGGCCGTAAACGACCTTTCTGACGTTACTGTATCCTCTGTAGCTGATGGTGAATGTCTTGTTTACAGCGCTGCAGACACTGAATGGCAAAATATCGACTGTTCAACAGCAGCAAGTGATGCCGGCAAATGGGATGATGGTGTTGATGCAAACGATATTGCATACACATCAGGCTTTGTTGGTATTGGAACAACAGATCCGGACATTAGCCTCGCAATTGTTGGCACAGACGCTATTTTGATACCAGTCGGTACAGCAGCACAACAGCCAAGCACGCCTTCTGAAGGTATGATCCGCTATAACAGCGATACAGATGTCTTCGAAGGTTATGTCGATGATGGCACTCCTGCTTGGGAAGCGATTAACACAGGCGTTGGCGGCAAATGGGCCGATGGCGATGACTTAAATGATATTGCATACACATTAGGCTATGTAGGTATCGGCACAACAGACCCGGATGTAAGTCTGGCGATCGTAGGTACAGACGCAGTCCTTCTGCCAGTCGGTACAGCAGCACAGCAGCCAAGCACACCCTCAGAAGGTATGATCCGTTATAATAGCGATACAGATGTCTTCGAAGGTTATGTCGATGACGGCACCCCTGCTTGGGAAGCAATTAACACAGGCGTTGGCGGCAAATGGGTAGATGGCTCAGATGTCGGCGAAATTTATTATGACACAGATAATGTCGGTATCGGCACTACAGATCCAGAAGTCGCTCTTCACGTTGATGGTACATTAATGATTGCCAATGGTGGTGAGCTATGTACAGGAACATATGCTGGTGCCATCCGTTATTATGCTGGTGGTCTTGATTATTGTGACGGAACATCATGGAAAAGCGTAAGCGTTTCAGGAAGCTCTGTTGACCTACAGATTACACCAACAACCGACTCTACAATGAATATCGACGGTAGCGGCTGTGGAACACCACCATGTTACGGTACAACAGTCACATTCACAGTGACAAATAACGGCGCAGTAACAACAGACCCTCTTAGCTATACGCTTGAAGGAGATAGCGTGAACTTCGATGTTGTTGGTGATACATGTACAGGTGTAACACTGGCCAGCGCGGCAACTTGTGAATTTGATATCCGTCCAGTATCCAGCGTAAATGATACATATGCGGCAACTCTGACAGTCCCGCATCACGCAACGCCAATTGCGACTTTAAGTGGTACAGCAACAAACATCTCATGTACTCCAGGCTCAGCAGCCTCTGGCGGTATTGTGGTGCAGTGTGATTATGCCGGCACAGGCAAACACCTTGTTATCAACCCTAAGGGCTGTGCTTCAACATCTGAACCAAGCTGCAGTGGCTCCGATACACTTCAAAAGTATTGGGCTTCTGGCTCTTCATTTGAAAATATACATATAAACGCTGAAGATGGCGGCGATGGTGATCAAAACCACGCCAATATTATAGCCTACTCTGCAAATAGCTCTAGCTATCCAGCAGCACAATATTGTCAAGATTTCGTTCTTAATGGTGAGACAGATTGGTTCTTACCAGCTGTCAACGAGCTCGTAACAGCTGTAAGCAATGTTCCTACAGAGCTCGATGCGGTCGAATATTGGACATCACATAATAACTTTAACTACAGAGCCTATACCGTAGATGGTGCTTCAGCTGCTGTCGATGCCTACAACAACAAAAATACACTTAAACATGTTCGTTGTATGCGCATTGTTGATGAAGATATCCCAACGCCTGTCGCTGATGGCACTCCTGAAAGCTTTAGCTTTTCATCAGCCATCGCTGCAAGTGCGGGCGTAGCAACAGCTTCACCAACAAGTGTTACAATCACCGGAATAACCAATGGAACAAGTATTTCTATTGGCGGTGATACAGGCGCTGAATATCGTATAAATAGTGGTTCATGGACAAGTGCCGCAGGCACCGTTAAATGGAACGATATCATTGAAGTACGCGTTGATAGCGCCGCAGAATTAGCAAAAGCAAAAGCAACGCTTACGGTTGGAGCAGTCTCTGCAGACTTCAATGTTATTACAGAATGTGCAAGCTGTACCGCAGATAAGCGTGTATTTGTAACCTCATCGACATATTCCGGTAATCTTGGTGGTTTATCTGGCGCAGATGCAAAATGTCAGGCTTCTGCAGATGCTGCAGGGCTTGGCGGAACATGGATGAGTATTTTGGGCGGTACAGGTGAAAGCGCTTGGGCTATCAACCGCATCGATTATAATTGGGACAGGCTTGTCAATATGAATGGGGATGTTATCGCCACCAGCATGTCTGATCTGTGGGATGGATCGATTGCAAACCCAATCAATATTGATGAAAATGGCACAACCCTCTCAGGCGCTGGCGTATGGGCAGGTAGTGACCAATATGGCTCACAGAATGAATCAGGAACCTCTAGAACCTGTGATGGTTGGACAACCACCGGCAATAACTCTCACTATGGTTATATTGGTGACACAGGATCAAGCTGGATTAATAAAGGCATAGGTGGTACTGGAGCATGTAATTCAGGTAACGCAAAAGCCCTTTACTGTCTAGAAGTCACAGCTGGCAGCGTAACACTGACATCATCACCATCATCTGCTACAGCGATGGATGTAACAGGTCCTGGTTCACCTGCTACAGGTGCGGAGCAAGTCTTCACAATTACGAACACAGGCTCTTCAGGTTCAGGAACGCTTACATATACCTTAAGTAACGGTACAAACTTTGCCGTAACGACAGATACATGTAGCGGCAATACTCTCGCTGCAAGTGCAACATGTAGCATGGGTATCACCCCACAAGCATCCGCAAACGGTACCTATATAGGGACACTGACTGTTGAGGATGGCTCAAATGGTCTATCCGTAGCAATTGGCATGGATGGTACAGCTACAGGCTTTGCAGGAGATGCTGGAGCAGATGAGCTTAATGATCTGTATGATGCTACAACCGATTACACAACCTACTATAACTTTGCTCTTGGCGAAGATGCGGGTGATGCTATCACGACTGGCACAAATAACTCATTCATTGGCTTTAATGCGGGTACAGCCCTTCAAACAGGTGATAATAACACCAGCCTTGGTTATATGACCTTGCTGAACGCTGACGGCATGTCAAACAGTACAGCGATTGGTTCCGCCGCACTTGCAAATGCGACATCGGGCTCCAATAATACCGCTGTAGGTTACAATGCTTTAAATACCAACGTAAGTGGCTCTAACAATACTGCGTTAGGTGCCGCCGCGCTACGTGATGTGACTGCAAGCAATAATGTGGCTATTGGCTTTGGGGCCTTATCCTCAGCTGGAGCAGCAGGTCAAAATATCGCCATTGGTGTAAGTGCAGGAGATAACCTTATCAACGGATCTGGCAACATTATAATAGGTTATGACATCGACGCCCCGGCGATATCATCCAGTAACTACCTCAATATTGGAGATGTTATTGAGGGTGATCTTTCAAGCGGCTTTATCGGAATTAATAACCCAGCAGCTAATGTCGCACTCGATGTTGTTGGTAGCATTGAATATACAGGTACTTTAGCTTCTGTTTCTGATAAGCGCTTAAAGGATAATATCGCAGAGCTTGAAGCAGGCACAATGCTTGAGCGCCTCTCACAACTTAAAGGCTATAGCTACACCTTCAAAGATGATGAGACTAAACATGTCCATCTTGGTGTGATGGCGCAAGAGCTGGAAACACTCTTCCCAGAGCTTGTCAACACCGCTGATGATGAGATGCACACCAAAACGGTGAACTATATTGGCCTTATCGCACCTCTTCTTGAAGCGACAAAAGAGCTCAAGGCAGAAAATGATGCTCTTAAGTCTGAGCTTGAGCAGGTTAAAACAGCACAATCTCAAACCAACGATGTCGTTGCCAAGCTTGATGCGCAAGTTGATCTCTTGAGTAAAATCGCAAGTACTGAGCACACAAACAAAGCCTCTATGCAGTCACTATTACTGCTACTTATGGGGCTGTTTGGTGGCGCAGCGCTTAGCTTTATGTTCCTAAAACGCCGCAACGCGTAAAAGATAAGGAGCTATAAGAGATATGAGACCACTAAGCTCATCACTGCACAAGATAGCAAAACGCACTACGCATATGGCCCTCATTATGAGCGCCTTATGCATTGGTAGCGGCTCTATATCTCCTCACAAAGCTCTCGCGCAAGATATAACGTCAGATCTCGCCGCGCATTGGGCATTGGATGAAACGAGCGGGGCAACCATAAAAGACACCAGTGGTAACAACAACAATGGAACATGGGATGATAATGACGACAATGATGTCACTGGCGAAACCACCACAGGAGTATATAGTAATGCCTTAGACTTTAATGGGGCTGGTGATCATATAGATGCAGTTGAAATAACAGCAAACAAACAAACTATATCAGCTTGGGTTTACCCGCACACGACCAACACGAACTCAATTTTTTCCAAAGGAGTTGATGTTGACAACGGACACATATCTCTAATCTTGCACTCTGGTAATCGTTTATACGCACGAGCCACACGCTCCAACGGTTCCATTTTCAACTGCTACGGCACAACGACAGTGCCCACTAATACATGGAGCATGGTCACTGCGACATTTGATACTACCACATCCACTATAAAAACATATATTAATGGCACTCATGTTACGACATGTACATCCAGCCTCTTCACGACAAACACTAAAATCTGGTATTTGGGCTACCATCCGCAAGGATCATATACATACTATTTCAATGGCTTAATAGACGATGTACTTATTTACAACAGAATTTTGAGTGACGACGATATTGCAGCTTTATATCTTGGATCGCCTACTCAATATCAATGCTCTGCACCAGGTGGAATAGAAGGTGAACTGCGCTATAATGGTGATAGTCGGGTTTTACAATATTGTGACGGCACCACTTGGCAAGCCACAGGTATAGAGACAGAAGATGTAACTGAAAACCTTATCAGCCGTTGGAGACTGAATGAAACCAGCGGCACAACAGCAACTGATAGTGTGAGCGGGCATAATGGCACATTAAGCGGCTCAATGGATGCCGCAAGCGATACTGAGGCCGGTGTAGACAGCACTGCGCTTAGTTTTAATGGTAGCAATGATTATATCTTACTGCCCACCACAACCGATTTTAATATCCCTTCTGGTGGAGGTTTTACAGCTTCAGCATGGGTAAAAACAACAGACTCCTATGGTCCAATAATAGCCCTACGCAGCACTCTATCAAGCGACGCTATCGCAGGCTTATATATAGGCTATAATGGCGTTAACAACAATGCAGGCCATGTATCTCCACTCATGAGATATAATAGTAATAGCGGTCGTAAAGAGTTTGGAGCTACAGCCGCTATAAATGATGGCAATTGGCACCATGTCGCAATGGTCATTGATCAGGATAATGATCTTTTTATCACTTATATAGATGGAACTCCTTATAATATCGCGCAGACAATTAACGGGGCGTTGGATTTTCAAGATCACATTAGCATAGGAGCTGAGCTTGAATGGATTACAGCAAACGACAGTGGTGCTAATACTGATAAAAGATTTTTAGAAGGCACTATTGATGATGTACGGATATACCAACGCGCCTTAACTGCTTCAGAAATATCAACGCTATACAGCATTGCCCCAGGCTGCTCGGAGATAACAACTGATAACCTCGTCGCACAATGGAAACTTGATGAAACGACAGGCACAACAGCAACAGACTCTGTCGGCTCTAATGATGGTACATATAATGGCTTTGATGCGACGAGCACAGTCGCTGGTATTGACGGAACTGCACAAAATTTTGATGGAACCGATGATTACATTGAAATACCAGATAGCGCCGACTTTACATTTACTGGCGACTTCGCCCTCAGCGCATGGATAAAGCACTCAGGCGCTGCTGAAGCGAATGTAGATGACGGGTGGCGTATTATTTCTCAACAAGAATCAGGCAATCACTTTGTATTTCGAATAAATGACAGCTCTGGTGGTACAAATGGTACAGTCCATTTTAGTATATATAACGGATCGCATAACTACGTCAATTCAACAACTAATGTAAAAGATGGTCAATGGCATCACCTCGTTGCTGTCAGAGAAGGCTCTGATATCCATATTTATGTTGATGGCGTTCTGGATAATACAGCCAATAGCGTATTCACAAGCACTATTGATATTACAGCTAATAATGTTCTTATAGGAAATAAACGGGCTGCCAGCAGCAATAGAGAAAACTTCTCTGGTGCCATAGACGATGTTCGTGTTTATCACAAAGCACTAACGGGTGATGAAATCAGTGATATGTATAACATTATGAGCGGTAACTGCGTTGCAGGCTCAAGAGCATGTACATCACCTCTGGGGGTTGAAGGCTCCATGATTTTCAACACAGACGATAATGTCATGCAATATTGCAATGGTGCTGACTGGATTGCGATTGGCTCTGCTAATGATGGTGGCGTAGCCTGTACAAACCCCGCAGGCCTGCCAGGCGAAATGCTTTATGAGCAAAATTACAGAACACCTATCTATTGTGAAGGTGATGAATGGATAGCCTTTGGAAAAGATCAAAATACTCTACCGCTTGATGGGCTTGTTGCTTGGTACAACATGAATGAAACAAGTGGTACAAACATTGCAGACACCTCAGGTAATGCTAATGATGCTAGCCTTGTTGATCCCGTATCTGGTGTTATTGACATTGAGAGCACAACAGGCGTGAGTAAATACGCCATGACCTTTGCCAGTGGCGTAAATGATTACATCCAAATGCCAAACTCTGCTGATTTCAATATCCCGTCAAATGGAGGGCTTTCGATCTCTGCTTGGGTAAAAACAACAGATTCTTTTGGCCCCATTGTAGCACTTCGAAGCAACCTATCCAGCGACGCTATTGCCGGTCTATATGTAGGCTATAACGGTGTATACAGTACTGCTGGTCATATAGTCCCACTTATGCGCTATAATGGAAATAGTGGACGCAAAGAATTTAGCACAACTGCGGCTGTAAATGATGGCAATTGGCACCATGTCGCAATGGTTGTAGATCAGGCAAACAATCTCTTTATTACATATATTGATGGCGTAGCTTATAATATTACGCAAAATACAAATGGAGCCTTTAACTTCCAAGATCTTCTCGCTATAGGGGCAGAGCTTGAATGGATCACAGCAAATGACAGTGGCGCAAATAATGATAGACGCTTCCTTGATGGCGCTATTGATAACGTAATGATCTATAACCGCGTTCTCACAAGTGCTGAAATCACGACAATCTATAACGCACATGCCCCTTAAAGGCTTGTATAGTTAAAGCAGAATTTAAATTCGCTTGCCAATACGCCCGCCTATTTGATAACTAAAGTTAAGGCTTAGCAAAAGCTTTCAAGCGCCCGTAGCTCAGTGGATAGAGCACTGGTTTCCGGAGCCAGGTGTCGCAGGTTCGATTCCTGCCGGGCGCGCCACTCACCAAATCCCTTCCCAAACAAAAACCTAAGCGCATACACACAATTCCTTAAAGCCAAAACGTCATATCTATGCTATGCTTAGCTTTAATCTGATTATTCAGACACCCCTCGCCTATATATTTAAACACAGGATTCAACAACGTGCTGGACAGCATTACCACACTCATACATTCATCCAGCTTTTATGAATTCGCAGTTCTGCTCACACTCGCTTGTATTGGCGGGCTTATCTCTACGCTTATACGTCAGCCATTAATCATTGCCTTTATCGTTATCGGCGTGATTGCTGGCCCTTCGGCACTCAATATCACCACTTCTAGCGAAGAAATAACCCTTCTCGCCAAGCTCGGTATTGCAATTCTGCTTTTCATTGTTGGGCTAAAGCTTGACTTAAAACTTGTCAAAAATCTTGGCGTAACCGCCGCTATCATCGCCATTGGTCAAATGAGCTTAACAATAATTGGCGCACTAGGCGTTTCTATGGCGCTGGGCTTTGATCCTAAAAGCAGCCTCTTAATTGGTATAGCCCTTTCATTTTCAAGCACCATTATCATTGTTAAAATCCTCTCTGATAAAAGAGAGATTGATTCAATGCATGGCCGCATTGCCTTGGGTGTTTTAATTATCCAAGATCTCGCCGTTGTGATTTCAATGATTATTCTCGCCACAATGAGCAACCCAGCCTCTAATGCACAATCAGAAGCCAGCCTCATAAACGCACTGATCGAGGTCATCCTCTATAGTATCGGGCTTCTCATCATCATCGGGCTCTTCATGCGATTTGCAGCCCTACACACCATAACTTACGTCGCCCGCCACAAAGAGCTACTCCTTGTCTTCTCAATCGCTTGGGCGATCCTACTCGCCGCTGTATGCGACATGATGGGTCTAAGTAAAGAGCTTGGCGGCCTTCTTGCAGGTATTTCCCTAGCCTCAACACCATTCAGAGAAGCTATTATCTCACGCCTAGCCTCTTTGCGAGACTTCCTCCTCTTGTTCTTTTTTATTGCCCTAGGGCTACAGCTTGATCTCGAAGCCATAGAAGGCATGCTCATGCCTGCCATAGTGCTATCTATATTCGTACTCTTATTCAAACCTATAAGCATTATGATTTTCTCTGCACTCTTGGGCTACAGAAAAAGAACAGGCTTCCTAGCAGGCTTAGCGCTTGGTCAGATCAGTGAATTTTCCCTGATCTTTATCACCATGACATATAGCCTCGGCTTTATTGAACAGCAAACATTCGGCCTCGTCACAATGGTTGCCCTCATAAGCATTACGATCTCAACCTATATGCTTTCACAATCCCAATGGATTTACAGTATCTTCGAGCCCGTACTAGGTATATTCGAACGTAAAATAAAACACCGTGAAGAAGAATATGACAGTACCAACACAAGACGCAGCTATGACGTTATTATCTTCGGACTAGGCAGATACGGCCAAGCTATGGCAGAAGGCTTTGAGAAGGCTGGAAAATCGGTTTTAGCGGTAGATTTTAATCCGGAGGAGATCAAAAACTGGAAGAAAAAAGGTGGTAAAGCTGTCTTTGGCGATGCTAGCGACCCAGAATTCTTCCATAATCTCCCACTCAAAAAAGCCAGCTGGGTTATCTCGGCCCTACCAAGACATGGTCTAGATTTTCTTCATGAAGATCCACGTCTAGTGATCTTGCACGCTTTAAAAGATAATCAATATGAAGGCCGTATTGCTATCGCCTGCCACCATAAAGAAAGCGCTGAATATTTTGCAAAGCGCGGCATAGACTTGATCTTCCTGCCGTATCATGACGCAGCAGAACGTGCCGTTAACCTAACACTCGAATGTAGTTAAGAGTTAAATTCTATGCGGCTTTATCACTCACTTCAGAAGAGGTGAGCTGTAAGAAAACATCCTCCAAATCGCTCTTATCCGTAGTGATATCAAGAAGCTCAAACCCAGCATCATGAATAGCCGAAATCATTTGCTCAACCGGCGTTTCCTCAGGCGTATAGCGGAATAACAAACTACGCTGCCCAACTTTACGTACATCAAAAGCACTCAAGGACTCTGGCACAGCGTCCAAATGATCAACATTCAAACGGAAACGAATTTCTTTATTATTCACGCGCGATAACAAGCTCTCAGTATCTTCACATGTCACAACTGCGCCCTTATTAATAATCGCAATCTTATCACAGAGCTCTTCCGCCTCTTCGAGATAATGGGTCGTCAACAAGATCGTAACTCCCTGCTCATTCAACGCACGTACATTATCCCATAAATGACGTCTTAGTTCGATATCAACGCCGGCTGTAGGCTCATCTAAAACAAGAATAGGCGGATTATGCACCATAGCTTTTGCCATCAATAAACGACGCTTCATCCCGCCTGACAGTGAACGCGCATAGGAATTAGCCTTATCTTCAAGCCCCATCATCTTTAGGATTTCCATCGTACGACGCTCATTCTTTGGCACACCGTAAAGTCCCGCCATAAGCTCCATCGCTTGAGCCGGAGAAAAGAACGCGTCATAATTAAGCTCCTGTGGGACAATTCCAATAGAAGCTTTAGCCTGCCTAACATGCGTATCTATATCATAATCCCAGATTTTAACACTGCCTGAGCTTTTCATGACCAACCCGGCCATAATGTTAATAATCGTAGATTTACCCGCTCCATTAGGCCCTAAAAGCCCAAAAATAGAGCCTTTTTTTATTTCTAAATCCACGCCATGCAGTGCCACCTTCTCAGGTGAACGCCCAGAGGCTTTATAAACTTTTTTAAGATCTTTTATTTCAATAGCTAAATCAGACATAGAGCTAGATGTAGCGCATCTAAATCCGAAGTCAAAGAGCAAAATTTGACTTATTTCCTAAAACTAAATATGGTCAAGAAATATGCAAATAAGACACTACGGAAAAAGAATATGACAGCTGAAAGAAATCGCAATAGACGGCGCGCTATGCAAAATAAAAAATTAACAACAAAAATCAAATACCGCAAGGCTGCATTTTTTGAAGCAGAGCGCACACAACAGCACAACAACGCTAACGTCCAAAACGCAGAATCGCCTACACTTGAGCAAAAATAAAAATATTGTTTTAAGCGCGTTTTAAGGCCTGTAGCCAAGACATTGCGTCTTGATCATCTTTCAGATAAGCCGCCCAAAACTTCTCAACGGCTTCTAAAATCTCCGCCTCATGCTGCTCGCGTAGCGGATTTTCACCCAGTTTACCGCGCGTGCCATTATAAATCATATGGTCACCGCCCTGCAAAACCTGCACATATTGCTCAAGATTGTGTGCATATTCGCTTACAATCAATCGCTGCTCATAGCCATGAGATTCAAGCGGTGAGTCATCCTCTGTACCTGTCATATGCAGTAAAGGAATATCGACCGGCACATATATATCCTCTGGCGGAGCATCTGTTAAGTGCGCAATCGGCACAGGACTATATAAGATACCAGCTTTAAAACGCGGATCATTAAAACTATGCAACGTGCCATGCTCATCAGGGAATTTCATTCCGGCTATAGCCTGTGTCGTCATCGCTCCAAAAGAGTGCCCAGACATACCCAAACGTTCAAAATCCATCACCAAACCGACTTCAGGGTTTGCATTAGACCACTCATCATCCATCATTTGATCAAGCACAAATGGTACATCTAAAAATCGATTTATCGTCGTATGACGAGAGATTTTAACCTGTCTCAATATATCCCATGGATGCCCAGACTTACCTTCCCACAAGCTACTATCTGTGCCATAATGTGTAATATGCACAAGCACATAGCCAAGACCAGCCAATTTCCTAGATATAAAGCTAGCCCCATCTTTATTGCCACCAAACCCATGACTCCAAAAGATAACGGGCACCTTATCTAAGCCATGATCGACTGGATAGTATATTTTATAAGGAACTTTACGCTCTGAGCCATCATCATTATGCCGGCTTGGATCAGTAAACTCACCACGCTTCATTAAGACTTTATAGACGGTTTCGCTCATAGCAGTTATTTTTTACGGAATTTATCGAGAGAGATCACTTCACCGCTGATGCCTTTAGACGAACTTCCGCCACCATTGCCGCCATCATCTGGGCCATCATCATCGCTGCCGTCACTTCCATCAAGCTCATCCAATAGAGCAAGATCAGCATCCTCCATCGCATCACCTAGCGGCTGGAACTGCAACGCAAAATTCACAGAAGGATCTGCAAAAATGCTAATTGAAGCTAAAGGAATCTCAAGCATCTCAGGTACATTATTGAATGACAAACGCACTTTTAAAAGCTCATCATCAACACTTAAGTCTGAGAACTGATATTGAAGAACAATCGTCATCTCACCCGGATAGCGCTCACGCAAGTAATCTGGAATTTTCACCCCAGGATAGTCCGTTAAGAATGTAATATAGAAATGGTGTTCACCCGGCATAGCACCTTGGTCACCGTGATACTCTATAACTTCTTCAATAGATGATTTCACAACACCGCGAAGCGCTGTTTCAACCAATCTATCATATCTCAATATATCTTCATCATGTGTCATCGTAAGTTTATGTTTCGCAATATTTGAGCCACAAATCAATAGCTCATACAAAAAATTAATAGCTTATATACAGCCCACAAAAAGCATTAAATCTGCTTACTAATATGAGGCGGATTGAGCTTCTCATAGAGTTTCTCAGAAAAACGCGCCCTTTCAAGCATAAGGCTTATAACAACTATGACCAACCCTAAAGCAAAACAGCTTAGAAAATGTCGTACCAATCTCGCTTGCTCTTTGCGCTCTAAATCAGAAAGCTTAATTGAAACATATAGCGCGATTAACCCAACTAACAAGCTCACTATACATACAATAACACCAATAATCATGGCAACCGGAGCGCCAATTGATGGCGCAAAGCCAATATAAATAAAATAACCCAAAGCCAATAACATCGCTGAAAAGCACGCCGCACCAACCATCATAACGATCAATATTTTTAATTCACTTATAACGCCGCTTGCACCAAAACGCATAAAAACCAGACCAATAACACCAGCCAGAAAGACAAGCTCAATCCATACACTGAAAACACCAACATTCACCCCACCATAAAGAGCCGAGGCACACGCTATTAAGAAAAACCCTCTATAAAAACTCGATTTAATATTGCAATATAAGCAGCTACGAAAAGCGCAGCGACTAAAAGCCAAATATAAAAATGGCTGCATACAGAATAAAATTGCCAGAAATATACAAGCCCAATTAAACAGCTCTGGAATATCAAATATCGCTTCACTCATTTCTTAAGCTTAGCATATATATAAAAGAAAAGATGAAAAATGCCTGCACTTCTGTTGCTAGGTAGCAGGCGCACCCCACTATAGGGACGTTAATCCCTAAGAATCATTTGTAGCTGTAAAAACTGCTCAATTAAGCAGCGATTTTACCTTCACCTTCAACAACAGAGTTGTCGTTAGCTGCTACGAACGCAAAGTTATCATTTGCATTTATAATATTGACCCGGTAACGGCGGTATCATGCCGAACGCCGCAATATGCCTTTATTACGCGTGTCGATCCTGTTTCAGCCCCAATGTCTACAACCAATCTCAGAAGCACCCTTCCAAGAGGCGGCGACCGCCGCCCGCGAAACGTTTCGCGCTAGTTATAAATGGTGGAGCTGCCGGGTACTGCCCCCGGGTCCACGAACGCCTATTCCGCATCCACGTCTAGCGTCATAGTCGGAGAAATCCCCGACAAACCCATTATAGTGCGCCTATATTGAAAGATCAAAAAGATAAATAATTTTTATGCGATTGCCGGGTTAAAACCACCAAAATCGAAACCAGAATTTTTATCGTCACCTCGATGCGTGATCGCCACAACATTTCGTGGCTGAACATCTTGCGCATTATCTTGCACAAGCGCAACCGCCGCACGCTCCTGCTTAGCAATGGCACGAACCATCTCTTTTTGAAGCGATATCAAGTTCTTAGTACTTGGCGCTTCAAAATAGCGAATATCATTTTGCATTTGACGAATATTGAGGCCCAAACTCGCAACCTCTTCTGGTGTAAAGACATCTGCTACATGCGCAATCTTTGCAAAATGCGTTCTAAGCTGAGCAGAATATTTCTCTGCTGCCGCACCCATCGCATTTAATTCCAGCACACCATTTTCAATGCCATGCGCAAAATGGATACGTGCCTGATGCGTAATATTTAAACCAGATAACTCGGCACCATGAAAGTCAGCAAGGTTACCCAGCGCCTTATCAGATGGAGACATTGCAGCCAAAATCACATCATTCGCATTTTCAAAACCTAAGCTTGAGCGAAAATCCTTTGAAAACGGCTTATAATCACCAACCGAGCTGCGCACTTGCGCCAAGTCTTCTTTTTCCAAGCCATGAGGTTTGAACAAATTTTCATGCAAAATCCCTAGCACCTCTACATCAGCACCATTATAAACGCTATGCAAATAAAGCTCACCCAACTCATGTTGAAAATTATTGCCCTTGAAGTTAGAAAAATCATAATCCTCAAATATGCGCTCTAAAACTGATAGCGCTTGCTGTGGCTGTTTCTCTATAACATCAAACATACGTTGGAGCTGATACTCCATCAAACTACGCGTCAATTCGCTTTGCATTTCTAAACCATTCTTTATGCGTTACTCAAAAAACGCTGCGAACCTAGCCCATGCTATTAATTAAGTCAAATAATATATTATTTATAACTTATATTTTTGCACATCCCATATTTTTGGGGAGTATATAAGCTAAAACCATCCCACACCCTTTCCATAGATAATGAATCACCCCATATTGAACCCATCAATAAAAACCAATTAATAAGCAAAAGAGTATTATGAGAGAATATCTAGATTTAATGCGTCATGTCATGGAAACTGGCAAAGATAAAGAAGACCGTACAGGTACAGGCACACGCTCAGTCTTTGGCTACCAAATGCGCTTCGATCTCTCTAAAGGCTTCCCGCTTGTAACAACAAAAAAATGCCACCTCAAATCCATCATCCATGAATTACTCTGGTTTATCGCTGGTGACACAAATATCAAATACCTAAAAGAAAATGGTGTTCGCATATGGGATGAATGGGCTGATGAGAATGGTGATTTAGGCCCCGTCTATGGTGAGCAATGGCGTAGTTGGAAAACAGCTAACGGCAGCACAATCGATCAGCTCGCCAATGTCGTTGAGCAAATTAAAAATAACCCAGATAGTCGCCGCCTTCTCGTGGTTGCCTTTAATCCTGGCGTTGTAGACGAGATGGCTCTACCACCTTGCCATGCCTTCTTCCAGTTCTATGTTGCAGATGGCAAACTCTCCTGCCAACTATACCAACGCTCAGCCGACATATTCCTTGGCGTCCCCTTCAACATTGCTTCTTACGCTCTGCTAACGATGATGATCGCACAAGTTACTGGTTTGAAAGCTGGCGAATTCGTTCATACATTTGGTGACGCACATCTATATTCCAACCACCTAGAACAAGCTGGTCTACAGCTCACACGCGAGCCATATCCTCTTCCAACCATGAAAATCAACCCGGATGTTAAGTCTATTTTTGATTTTAAATTCGAAGATTTCGAACTTGTTGACTACCAAGCGCACCCACACATAAAAGCACCCGTTGCTGTGTAGACTTGACATAACCTAAATTAATACTTATACCCTGCCCCCAAATAAACATAACGGCAGCACAACTATTTAAGGGTATAAAATGCAAGTTTTTGAAACAACGTCAGGCGATGAAATCGTAATAGGCGATCAAGCCAAAATACAGATCGGTGTACACGAACAAAACAACAAACCTAGATTCATCACAACTTCAAAGCTTCCAATTTATCGCGAAGAAATAAGAGATAAAATATTTAGTAAGCACGGCGCATTAGCCAAAGAGTTCAATGCACAACAAGAAGAAGAAGGCCGTTTAGTTTTAAACAGATATTTTGGCGAACGCTTCTTCATAGGAAGCTATGAAAAGCCTATCATAATAACTCACCTCAAAACGACAAAAGAGGAACAACAAAAAGGCATTATAAAAGTAGGCGTTGAAACCTGCGGTGAGCTTAAAATAGAGCACAATAAAGGGAACTTCCCCCAAAGAACACATTCTCACACTCCACAAACAGAAAGAGTAGCAAGCCTTAGCACGCCTTTCTCTAAAAACAGAGCTAACGAACAGCCTAAAAAGCCAACAGCCATTGTCGTTAAGCCGCGTAAAAGAAAACTAGAATTACCCGGCAATGAATAACATCTTTAACATAGAGTTAGCTATCATGAGGTTAAAGGTAGCCATCAAAACCACCTTTAACCTCTATACACCAAAAGTTGACATAACGGTGAAGTCTACATATACCCTTCACTAGAAAAGTTTAGCTATAATTGAGAAAAATATGCGTAATCTAAGAGTTAAAATAGGTGATGAAATTACAATTGGTGATCAAGCAACATTGCGAGTAATAGAACCGCCAGCCAAATATAAAGGCGAGCTGCAATTAGAAATAGAGTCTAAAGATGCGGTTTTACGCGGCGAATATCGCAAAGGTATACTGCAGAACCCAAATATCTCAAAAGGTGATTTGGCAAAAAAATTCGAATCATCAACCGAGCTACGAACGATCAATTTCACACGATTGGTAGGACAACGCCTATATATAGGAGATGAAAAAAATCCAACTATCATCAAAAGACTAGAGCAAGAAAATGAATGGATAAGAATAGGTATTGCTGCGCCAAAACATCTGAAAATTACATTCAAAAAAGCCAGCGAAAAATATACTAAACAGTTAACAACACCACATAGCCCCAGCCACGCCGATAGTAAATTTAAGCCACCTACTAATGAAGGACATAGCTAAAAGACACCATCGAGCGCTTTAAGCTAACCCCAATCTGAACGCTTAGTATAAATCTCAACACCAGCTCCTTGATCTTTACCAAAAACATCAAGCTTACGAATTGATGCACGGCACGCCAAAACAGGCGCGAACGTAAAACATAAATCAACAAGCTCTTTAAGATAATCCTCAATGAGGCTTACCTGCTCACGCCCTGCCCACGCAGTAATCGCTTCATAGAGCACCGCATAATCAATAATAGTATCTAAATTAACCGTCTTGAGATAAGCAGCAGGATCAGCATAAAGCTCAACATCAACAAGAGCACGTTGCGGCGCTTGTTTTTCATGGTCATAAATACCAATTCTCAAAGGCACCTCAACAGAGTCGAGGAAAATTTTCACATATGAAGATGCAGGGCTATTTTTTTCCATGAGTTTGACTTATATAGAAACTATGACTGATAGCAACCCTGATATTAAACTCTCATCCATTGTCTGCATCGCGAAGAATAATGCGATTGGCAAAGACAACGCGATGATCTGGCACATCCCAGAGGATCTAAAACATTTCAAGCGCACCACGCTAGGCAAACCCATTATCATGGGCCGCAAGAGCTATGAAGCACTAGGCAAAGCCCTGCCCGGACGCGCAAATATCATTATATCTCGCAGCTACGACGCACTGCCCGAAGGTGAACCTACGCAAGTTTTCAAAGATATGGAAGCCGAAGGCGATGAAATTAACAGCGGCACATCAACTCATAAAGTGCAATCAATTGAGGACGCCATAAAGCTCGCCAAAGCCATCGCTCAAAAAGATGGACAAGACGAAATCTTCATTACTGGCGGCGGGCAAATCTACGCCGAAACATTACCTATAACCGAGCGCCTATATGTCACAATATTGGATAGAGAATATGACGCCGACACATTTTTCCCGCAAATAAACTGGGATGAATGGGATATTAAAGAGCAGCGCCCACACCCTGCAGAAAACGAAAAAGACCGCCCTTCCTGCACTTTTTATACCCTAGAAAGGAAAGCATCATGAGCAGACAAAATATCACAGCCCTAGAAGCTGATAAAATCCTCAAAACTGGCGAAGCCCTACTTATTGATGTCCGTCAGCCAGAAGAATTTAAAGAGCGCCATATCCCATATGCGATATCACTGCCCCTTGATACAATTAAAGATGATTTTAAAAAATTAGAAATTCCGGCAACAAGAAAGCTTATATTTCAATGCCTAAAAGGTAAGCGCGGTGAAATGGCATGCGCAGCAATAAGCGAAACCTATGACATGCCAAATGAAATTTACAACATCGAAGGCGGTATTGGCGCTTGGGAAGAAGCAGGCCTTCCTATAATTGGCAGTAAAAGCGATAAAATATCAATCTTTAGACAAGTCCAAATCATCGCAGGCGGATTGGTCTTCTTGAGTGTCGCTGCTGGCGCATCTTGGATTGCAGGCATCATTGGTGTAGCCCTAGCTTTTGCTGGCGCCACTGGGTTCTGTGGCCTCGCCATGGCCCTGCAAAAAGCCCCTTGGAATAAATAAGTAAAAATTGATTAGCTTGGCCCTGAAAAGAGATCATATAAAATATGCTCTGGCTCAATCTTGCATTGTTCAGAAGAACCAATACAAAATTGCTTATACAGATCACGTAAAGCAAGAGCTTTAGGGTTTCTTTTCATCCAAAAATCACGTCCCTTAGGTTCTAGCATAACAGGACTTGGCTTAAGCTTCACACCTATTGGCTCTAGAACACGATCAACGTGATCATGCAACTCTCGCCCAATTCCGACGCCGATATAATCAGCATTTAGCATACGTACATCATCAATAAAAACTTGACCACTTCTGGGCTTTTTCACATGAGCGTATCCAATAAGCGGTATATCATCATATGGATGCACCACCGATATTATAACATTACTTTTCCTATCGAACCTTTGCTTAATTAAAACATCATCTCCGCGGGTCGTTCTAAATATATACTCAGCATTATCAGAAATATCCTTTGAGAATACTTCTTTATAATCCCTATAACTAATTGAGTTAGAGCCTAAAAAATGTTTTTTTACATCATTAAAGCTTATGGACAGAGAGCCACGCGTCATTTCGATATCGTTAAGCATAATAATCTATAACAGAGTAGGTGCTAATTATGCAAACTATTCCTAACCTTATCAATAATTTCTTGCGGCAAATCAAAACTTTTACCCTCATCACAAGCTTCTCGAATATGCATCGATAAAGGCACAGCGCCTAAAAAATCAATACCAAGCTTCTCAGCTTCTCTAGCCGCGCCACCATGCCCAAAAATATGCTCTTCATGCCCACAATTAGAACAAATATGCGTACTCATATTCTCAATCAAACCTAAAACTGGCACATTCGTCGCCTCAAACATCTGCACGCCGCGCCGCGCATCTGCTAAAGCCAAATCTTGCGGCGTCGATACTATAATAGCGCCATCAACATCAATCTTTTGAGCCAAGGTAAGCTGCGCATCCCCTGTCCCTGGGGGCATATCAACAATTAAGACATCTAGAAGATCATCTGCACCGCCATCACCCTCATTCCAGCGTACGTCTCTAAAAAATTGATAAATCGCACTCTGCACCATAGGGCCGCGCCACACCAACGCTTTAGCAGTATCAACCATAAAACCGATCGACATAATCTTGAGACCGTACGCATTCCCCTCAACCTCAATTTTGGGAGGAATAATCTTATTTTCATCATCTATTTTTGGTTTTTGGCCACCCTCCACCTCAACTAGACCAGAGAGTATATTTTGGCTTGGACCATAAATATCAGCATCCAATATACCAATTTTTAATTGGCTATTTTTAGATAAATTATACGCCAATGCCATTGATATAGTTGACTTACCTACCCCACCCTTACCAGATGAGACAACTATAATTTTCTTTACAGGCACTTTTAATCTAGGATTTTTATCCATGCCATGCGGATCTATTTTAGCCTTATCTTTTTGCGCGCCTGCTTGAGGATTTTCCTTATGCGCTTTTACAGCGTTGTACGTCTCCTCACCAGCAGCACGTTCAGCCGTTAAAATAGCACTCACCTTCTTAACACCTTTCAAGCGCTTCACCACATCTTCGGCGCGCTGCCTTAAGGGCTCCATTGAAGCTGCACGTTCAGGATCAACCTCTATCATAAAGATAACATCGCCCTCTTGAGACAAGCTCAAACCCGAAATCATATTTAAAGCAACAATATCAGCCCCCTGCGCATCATCTTTAACACCGCGCAAAGCCTGCAAAACATCGTCTTTTTCTACTGCTTTTTTAAACCACATAAAAACCTCATCAGCCCTTGATTTAAACGCTAAATAGCATATTCTAAGTAGCAGCAAAGTGAGGGCCGTTTATTTCACTACTACAGTAGCAAATACACCGCACAGAAAATAAATCAACCATGAAAGAGGAATGGCATAAATGGGTCGCGACGACAAACCAGATAACGGAAAGCAAAATCCTTGGGGTAGCCCTGGCAACAATAACGGCCGTGGAAGACGCCCATCTGGCTCAAATGGAGGCCATTCAGGCCAACAGCCCCCTGACTTAGATGAAATGCTAAAACAGGCTCAAGAAAATTTCCGCAATGTTATGCCTGGCAATTTCAAAGGCGCCCCGCTTATCTTCATCGCTATAATTGGCGTAGCCCTACTTTGGCTTTCAAGCGGTATCTATTTTGTTCAACCAGGTGAATACTCGGTCGTTCAGCGTTTTGGCGCTTGGTCACGCACACAAACAGAGCCAGGCCCAGGCTATCACTGGCCTAGCCCACTCGAAACAGCGAGCATCATCAATGTTGAAGAGATCCGCCGCATGAATATCGGCTTTGTCGAAGCTTACTCTCGCAACGGCTCATCCGCGCGCCGCGACATCTCTGAAGAAAGCCTCATGCTCACTTCTGACCGCAACATCGTTGACCTAGACCTAGTTATTCAATGGAACATTAAAAGCGCTGAAGATTACCTATTTGAAATTCGCGATCAAGAAAACACAATTAAAAAAGTCGCAGAAAGCGCGATCCGTGAAGTTGTAGGGCAAACAGATATGTTCCCAATCATCACAACAAGCCGTGCTGCTGTGGCCGATGCTGCAAAAAAGATTATTCAGGATAACCTTGATCAATATAAATCAGGTGTAAATATCACGCAGGTTCTTATTGAGCGCGCAGAAGTACACCCAGATGTTCAGGCTGCCTTCCAAGATGTGCAATCTGCAAAACAAGATGCTGAAGATGTTCAAAACCGCGCAAACGCATATCGTGAAGACATCTTGCCACGCGCACGTGGTCAAGCGATCCAAATGACGCAAGAGGCTGAAGGTTATAAGCAATCAGTTATTGCCCGTGCAAATGGTGACGCCGATCGCTTCAACGCTGTTTTAGAAGCTTACCAAAGCGGCAAAGACGTAACAAAAGAGCGTATCTATATTGAGACAATGGAAAACATACTTAAAAACGCAAATAAAATCATCCTTGATGATAAAGCGGGTACAGGCGTTGTTCCCTACCTCCCACTCAATGAGATGAAGCCAGCCTCTGGCAAAAGCTCAAACTAATACGAAGAAGACAACGAACAAAAGACTTAAAACTTAAGGACTTGAAATTATGAATAAAACTCTAATCGCCCTTCTCGCCATTATCGCCGTTGCATTAATTGGCGCTTCGCAAATCTTCTTTGTTGTTGATCAGCGTGAACAAGCCATTGTCCTACAGCTCGGCTCTCCTGTTGGGGACGTAAAAGGCCCAGGCCTGCACCTCAAGCTACCAATGATCCAATCGGTTCAGTATTTTGACAAACGCATTCTCTCCGTTGACCCTGCACCGGCGCAGGTCGTTATTTCCTCTGCAGATATCACACCGATGAGCGCAGGCGAAGAGAGCGAGAGCACTGAAAGCGCTTCAACAAATCAAGATGCCGTAAATGTAACAGGTGAACCAATCATCCTCGATACATTTGCACGATACAAAATCAGCGATCCCCTACAATTCCTAAAGACGCTTCGTACAATTGGCGCAGCGAATTCTAGACTAGAGAACATCCTTAACGATGCAACTCGCGCAGAATTAGGTAAGACCAGCCTTCAACAACTACTCTCACCGGCCAGAACCGCTGTCATGCATGATATTTTGAACCGCGTTAACGCAAATGTTCAAAAAGATAATCTTGGTATTGAGATAGTTGACGTCCGCATCGTGAGAGCTGACCTCACATCAGATCTTAGAACATCAACTGTTCGCCGTATGATCTCACAGCTTAAAGAGCGCGCGACAGAAACACGTGCTAAAGGTGAAGAGCGCGCACTCGAAATCCGCTCTACAGCGGAAAAAGAGCGTACTGTGATCATAGCAGAAGCTGAACGCGATTCTCAGATCCTCAAAGGTCAAGGCGATAAAGAAGCTATCCAAGTCTATGCGAACGCCTTCAACAAAGATAAGGATTTCTACTCATTCTTCCGTTCAATGGAAGCTTACAGCAAGACGCTTTCTGATCCAGAAACACGCCTCATTTTGTCACCTGACAGTGCGTTCTTTAAGCACTTCTCAGAGCAGTAATAGCTTTAATAAAAGGATATACTCATTACGATCAAGCCCCATAAATTTCGTTGAGCCGCTTAAAAAGCTTTTCTTAATCTTTCTTTGCTAGACTTAATTTATTGGGCTTATCAATAAAATATAAATCACTTCCACATAAGGGGCGCGGCATGACATCTGCATCAAAAATTCTAATCGCATTTAAAGAAACTGGCTCTGAGATCACATCATCTCATTCAAGCCATAATGAGCACAGCGCGCATTCTTAAAATCCGTCTAAATGCGTTTAAGTACCCTCACAAAAACCAATAGCGTATAATCTATATTTATACATTGAGAGCGCTTGACCTCACTACCCTACAGGCCTAGTCTCTATCATATATCGTAATCCACAAATGATAGAGGTTTATACTATGCGTGTATCACTATTGAGTACTGCTCTTGTTCTTTCACTTATAGGCACTTCACTTCCTATCACGAGCTTACAGGCTCAAGATGTTATCCAAGCCAGCAAAAATGCGCCGGAAGTTACCCAAACTCCAGGAAGCTTTGCAGATCTAGCGGAACATCTTCTCCCCGCCGTTGTGAATATTTCATCAACACAAAAAGCGCAAAGCGAAGCGGAAATCCAAGATATGCCTGCAATGCCAGGCTTACCAGAAGGCTCACCTTTTGAGCATTTCTTTGAAGAATTTATGGATCGTCGTATACCGAACATGCCAATGGAACCTCAAGCATCCCTAGGTTCTGGCTTTATCATCGACGCAAAGAACGGCTATATCATTACAAACAACCACGTTGTTAAAGACGCCGAAGAAGTCCGCGTTACATTTCATGATGATGAAACAGTCGACGCTGAAATCATCGGCCATGATGAAAAAACGGATATCGCCGTTCTAAAAGTTGATACCAAAGGAAAATCTTTAACTGAAGTCCATTTAGGCGATAGCGATGCTATTCGCGTAGGCGACTGGATTTTAGCCATCGGCAATCCTTTTGGACTTGGCGGCACTGTAACCGCCGGCATCATCTCCGCGCGCGCACGTGATATCAGCTCTGGCCCTTATGATGATTTCTTACAAACAGATGCATCGATTAACCGCGGTAATTCAGGTGGGCCAATGTTTAACCTTAAAGGCGAGGTTATCGGCATTAACACCGCTATATTCTCACCTTCTGGCGGATCAATTGGTATTGGCTTTGCCATCCCTTCAGCACTCGCCAAAACAGTGATTAATCAAATCATTGAATATGGCCGCACACGCCGTGGTTGGCTAGGCGTTCGCATTCAGCACGTCACTGAGGAAATAGCCGAGAGCCTTGGTCTAGAAGAGCCTATAGGCGCACTCGTCGCCAGCGTAACACCTGACGGCCCATCGGAGAAAGCAGGCCTCATGCTTGGCGATATTATCCTAGAGCTTAACGGTAAAAAAGTTAAAGAAATGCGAGAGCTCCCTAGACTTGTAGCCGAAACACCGATCGATTCAGAAGCCAAAATCACTTATTGGCGTGATGGTAAAAAGCGAACAACAACTGTTCATATCGGTGAATTAGAAAAAGCCGAAGAAACAGGCCTTATTACACAAAATGATACTGGCCCTGAGCAAAATAATGGCACTGCCGGCCAAGAAATCGAGGAATTAGGCATTACAGTTGCCAAGCTTTCAGATGCACTACGCTCACAATTCGGTGTAGTCCAAAACGCAAAAGGCCTACTCATCACAGCCATTGAGCCACGCTCTCAAGCTGCACAAAAAGGCTTATTCGAAGGCGATGTCATCGAAGAAGTTAACCAAGCCAAAGTTGAAGAGCCAGCAGATCTACAAAAGGCCATCAAAAAGGCTCAAAAAGCTGGCCGCAGCTCAATATTGATGCTCATTAACCGAGACGGCGATTCACGCTTCATCGCCATAAAAATAGATGACAAAGAGTAAAGACACTACGCTCACATCATTAAGATTAAACTACCGCCTCATTTCATCCCAAGATGAGGCGGATGTTTTTGAAACCCTTAATGATAAAAAGACATGCGACATTATTTATTTCCTGTCATGGCCAATGAATATAGAACAAGCGCGCTGGTGGTGTAGCCGCTCTGAAAACGCATATAAAAATGGCGAATTTCACTTCATTGCCCACCATAAAGAAACTGGGCAGCCCATAGGCTGCATAGGCCTTCACCCAGACACAGAAAACCCTGCCAGCCTAGAAACTGGCTATTGGGTCAGCCCAAAGGCACAGGGCCAAGGCTTTGCTTATGAAATGCTAAATACGATCATCGATTACGCTCAAAACGAGCTTAAAGCACATGAGATTTTTGCCGTAACAGATCGCAGCAATAATCCTTCAAAGAATTTACTCGAAAAATCTGGCATCCTTTATGCTGGAACACGTGACATCACACGCCCAGATGGAAGCATTAGACTATCAAATTATTACTCTAGAAAGTTAAAAATCGATCACTCATAAAATGCTGTAATCATTTTGAGCGCGCTATCTGCTGTGAGAAATTCAGGCAATAAAACGCTAACCTCTCGCCCCGTTTGCTCATTAAGATAAATATCCTTAAGCCCGCAATTCATCTTAATCGTAAAACCATTCTCATGCGCAGCTTTTCAATAAGAAAATTCACCGCATCACTCTCACTCAAAGAACCGCACTCAATAGTTTTATGATCACCCATATCGAATCCTTATTGCTAAATGATTGAATTACATTTTAATGAGAATGATTATCATTTACAAGTGATTTATCACATATATCTAGCCATATAAAAAAGCTCTGCTATGATAGCCGCCATGAGCAGCACAGCCCAAAAAATTCCGATCCACATAGTATGCGGCCCAACAGCCAGCGGCAAATCAGCCAAGGCCATAGAAATGGCTGAGACGCTGAATGGCGTTATTATCAATTGCGATTCACAGCAAATATATAACGGGCTCCCAATTATAGGGGCACAGCCACCACAAGAAGACTTAGAGCGCGTACCACATAAACTTTACGCACATCTACACCCAAATGAAGTCTGCTCAGCTGGCAATTGGCGGGAAATAGCCTTGCCTGTAATAAAAAACGTCATAGAACAAGATAAAACGCCTATCATCTGTGGAGGCACAGGGCTCTATATAAA
>MDSZ01181916.1_pt1 | contig 58048 bp, 46 predicted proteins | sample 811201 | NCBI WGS metagenome assembly MDSZ01 (sample SAMN05326647, study PRJNA326480) | marine metagenome | isolation source: seawater | place: Indian Ocean: North | collected 2010
CATCTGCCGTTGGTGTAAATGTCGCTGTGTAGGTTGTACCGCTTCCACTAAAAGAACTAAGCGTTCCACCGCTTACGGTTACATCTCCAACAACAAAATTAGTGGTAGCAGCGCTACTGGTAAAGGTTACCGTAAGGGTCGCATCATTGGTAGTAGAGCCATCGCTGACGGCACTACTGCTACCATTGACGGCAGTTATGGTCATGGTAGTTCTCTGATCATTCAGAGTTACGGTGCTATTGCTCTGCGAGGTCGAGGCAGCATTCCCTGCAATATCATAGATAGAGCTGCTGGTAGGGCTAATTGTGAGGGTTTCTGTACCGTCTGGAGTTCCTGATAGAGAAATGTCCAACACGTACCCTGAATCGGAATTGGTGTAGAACACTACATCATCAGCATTCCTGCCAGTTACCACAGCATCCAGGTCACCATCTCCATCTATGTCAGCGACCTTTACCTCCGCTATTCCATCTAAATTATTCTCAATCGTATTGGCAGTAAAATTTTCGGATCCATCATTCTCATACCATATTAGATCTCTTGCATTAAACATGGTAACTAGAATATCTTGATCATTATCCCCATCTATATCAGCCACCTGCAGGTAATTAGTAAAGTTTATGTCGTCCCCAATTACGTTTGAAGTAAAATTCCCCGATCCATCATTTGCATACCAGACTAAATCATTGCCACTATTATTACTGGAAGTAGCAACTGCATCAAAGTCACCATCACTATCAATGTCAGAAATGATAACATCCCGAGAAGCTGGCAAATTAGAGTCAATGGTGTTTTTAGTGAAATTCTCCGATCCATCATTTTGATAGAATACTACATCATTGGCATCAAGTACGGCAACCATCAGATCAAGGTCTCCATCCTCATCTAGATCTTTGACATCAAAATTTGCAGGACCGTCAATGCTGTTATCGATGACATTTTCTGTGAAACTCTGAGATCCATCGTTTGCATACCAGACCATCTTATTGGCATTCCTCCCAGATGCAATCACGTCCATGTCACCATCTTCATCGAGATCGTTCACCCTAACATCGTAGGCTGCTCCCAAAGTTCCTATGTTGCTCCTAGTAAAATTCTGTGATCCATTGTTCTCATACCAAACAACACTTCCCCCAACAAACGCAGTAGCAAAAATATCAAGATCCCCATCTCCATCAATGTCATTAATTGCCAAACCTAGTGCTCCATTCAAATCCCCATCTATCAATCTTTCTGTAAAATTTTCGGATCCATCATTCTCATACCAGTTGATATCATTCCAATCGAGACCAGTTGCTACAATATCCATGTCTCCGTCAAAATCCAGGTCCACAATCTCCAGACCAAAGGCACCTCCAAGATTATTATCAAGAGTTGTAGAGCTAAAGGTGGGGGTATCTTTAGTTATGGCAGTTGGATTTACACTACCAAGGGTTGCCGATCCACCTGAGATGGAGAGAGTAAAATCTCCAGTCTCTAGAGCACCAGTTCCGCCATCGGTGTCGTAGACCGTTTCACTCAAACGAATTTTCACTTTGCTATTATTACCTGTAATGTATGTTCCTGAAAGATAAACAGGAGCAGTTCCATCATATGTCCAGTAGTATGGAATAGAGTTTATGTTGTTGTTGCTGCTCGCATCCGTATAGACCTCTTTTGGAATGTAGACCACAGTATTTCTATTGCTTGAAGGGGTAAACGTGGAAGTGTAGGTGGCATTGCTACCGCTAAAGGAGCTTAAACTGCCTCCAATAGCCCCTATGTCTCCAACTGCAAAACCAGTGACATTTTCATTGGCCGTAAAGGTCAGGGTAATATTGGCATCGTTAGTAATTGAATTATTGGCAATGGTATTGGATCCATCCGAAGCTGTAATGGTAATGATTGGAGGGCTTAAGTCATTACTATGTTTTACCTGAGCGCCTTGGAATGTTGGCAGGGCTATCTGCGGACTAAATCCTGTAAAAAGAAAAAATCCAATCACAGTAATTAGAAAATTCCATGTCCTTATCATTTTAAGAGTAACATTTTCTTTGTTTTTCGAAAACTCTTTGTCCTTAACTCAGAAAAATAGACACCAGAGGAAACAGGTCTACCAAATTGATCCATTCCATTCCACCTCATGGTATGATAACCATATTTCATCTCACCGGTATACAGAGTTACTACTTTTTGTCCTAATAAATTGTATATAGAAAGGCTAATTCTTTCCGTAACTGGCAATGCGATTTCCATTTGGGTAGTAGGGTTAAATGGATTAGGGTAATTTTGCCCCAAAGAGTATTCCTCAGGAATATCTGAAAAAATCTGATCGATCATTTGGTTGACGTAGCTCTCTTCACCTGCTATTAAAATGAGATCATGGATAGCCACATCTTGATCTTTTATCAGAATGCCATTTCCTGGAAAATCTTGAATCAACCTTCTATTCATGATATCTATTAAACCAAACCTAAGATCAGCAGGAAGAGGATCTTTTATTGATCCAGTCATCTCAACGTCCCCTTGAAAACCATTTTTTTGGATCTGCATATTCCAGACACCATTAAATTCTTCCAGAGATCTAATGTCAGAACAATGGTCAAAAGTACCATCAGATTCGATATCCATTAATAGTCTTAGGGATTTTCCTAGTGATGGCACCGAGGGTAAATCATGAATATCCCTGCGCTCTAATGCCCCTTCTTTCCTTCCTATGGCACCAATCCTATCAATGTAACCATCAGAACTCAGATCTAATTCTAATCTCCATCCTTCATTTAGGAATCTATTTACGACAATAGAATCCGTAAATGGTTTCAGGGTTATGGTACCCGTATCAGAGTTACTATAGACCGCATAACCCGCCCAAGGTTCAAAACCATCAACATCCTCCCATCCTTCACCTTCCTCTGAACCATATCTGAAAGGGCCTTTGACACCATCGCTTAACACAGCTTGAACAGGAAAAGAAAATGGACTACCAACCATATTCGCACCTTGGTTTAACTCTATGACATATTCCTCGAGAGGGACTGCGTATCCGCTTACATCTTTATTAGAAAAAATGACCGATTCTGCATAATTATGTTTAAACCAGTAGGCTTTACCGATTTTCATGCTGTCTGGTTTATACCAGTTCTTGTTAATTGGATCCCAATCATAAAAAACGTGACCTTCATCTAAATTTGAAGGAGGGAGATACATACTATCCAAATCTCCTGGAAAAGAGAAAAGTCGCCATTTCCCTGAAGGTATACCATCAGGATAATGGCTGTAGATTGAATCCCTCATGGTGAGTTCATCGTTGGCAAATTGTAAATGGGGTGCGCTGAAGGAGGTGTTACTTTCATTAAACATTCCATCAATTGTCACAATCTTAGCTCGAAAGTTTAAAACGGAACGCAGACTATCATGAAGATCTACCCGATAGGTTGAATCATCTATTGCTTCCATGGGAATGGTTAATTGATCCACTGAACCACCTATTTGAACCTTTAGTTCAACATTTTGTACACCGTTCATGTCATAAACTATCGCCTGCGCATAGACATCTTTAGCATATCTATTGATCGTATCGGGGAAGGATGCATTAATCATAGGAGGCGAAGAAAAAATTCCTGAAGCTATGTTCCACAAGCCACTTTTCAAGAATAGTGTATCACCACTATCAACTTCACGATAATTATTGCCTATAGAACCATTGAGTATTAGTGAATCAGATGTCATTGGGCTTTGGCTTAGCGTTACTTGCTGGCTAATGATATTAAACTCTTGAGCGTTAATGAATAAGGGAAAAAACAAGAAAACTAACGCTTTTAAAGAGAAAACAGATAGTTTGTTATTTGTTCTAAATTTTCGCATTTAACAAGCTTAATTCCAAAGTTTTAAAATAATTGCTAAAATTAATACAACTACCATATAATCGTCGATAAACATCATAACAACTACCATTAAAATTTATTTTATTCTTTGTAAAAATTATGGTAGTCAATAGAGAAACTACCTTTGTTTTTATAGACAATAAATTGGGTAATAGCTGTATGCCATATTCGTACTTTATTTGCTTATTCATATTTTGGGCAATACCTTGGGTAGTCATATTAAATTTGTAATAAAAATAAAGATGAATTCCTAATATGGGAGCAATATGAAGAAAGAGATCAGAGAATGTTGTTTTCATTATATTTTCTTTTTTTCAATCATGGTAATCAATGATCAAGATGTGGTATCACCTGAAACAACAAAAACATTACTACCTAGATGTACTAACGTAAGAATGGCATATTGACCTGCTGTCTTACTTCCATTTCGATTATTTAGCGTAGTGCTTGATGCACTCAATGATACTTGCCCACTACCATTTTGAATTATCATGCAATTAAAACCAGCAGGTAAACTCGTTGGTACAGTTATGGTAACTGAGCTGTTACTTGAACATACTATAATCGTGCCGTTATCCGCTGCTGCCAATGTTTTTGATGTGCCAGATTCTGTTTGTAGATCTGCACCATAACCTGTTAAAGGATTATCATTAAAATCTGCCTTTCCATCAATCAATATGGTACCATCAGTAGAGTTTGTAATCGTCTCATCATTCTCGAGTATCAAACCACTTGACCCCGTGATATCAACTCCTGCTGCATAAACGGTCGCACCCTGATCTTGAGCCATATAAACAGCAGTTACATCCGCATTGCCAAGCGTCACCGAGTTATTTGCTTGCCCTGTTGCACCATATCCAACTACAACTTGGTTACTGGTACCTGTTTCTGCACTTGGATTTGCATCTGCTCCAAGGATCACATTCTGATTGGCACTTGTTGCACTTTTTGATGATTCGTAACCTAAGGAAACGTTATTTTGCCCAGAATTCAGAAGATAACTACTGGCGTGCCCAACTGCAGTATTGCTATTGGCCGTTGTATTTCTCTCTAATGCACTTGAACCCAGAGCCACATTTGTGATTCCAGACGTGTTTGACTTTAAGGCATTCTTACCCACAGCTGTATTTCGATTCCCCTCTTCATTTACAGTCAGAGCATTATGTCCAATGGCCGTATTATTATCTCCAGTAGTCACAGCGCTTAGAGCAGTTGTTCCTAGCGCCACATTATAGTCAGCAGCATTCGTTGTTGAAGATGGATCATTACCAACATACATTGAACCCGTATCCTCAACCAGTGCATCAGAGAGACCATTTATGCTTGTTGCGGCAGAGCCCCAGGATAATGTTCCACTTCCATTGGTCTTTAATACCTGATTCGAAGAACCATCTGCGGTAGGGAGTGTCATGGCAACATCCCCAAACCCAAGGGCAGCGGCATACACAGTCGCACCTGAGTCCTGCGCCATGTAGATCTCTGTCACATCAGCGTTACCAAGTGTAACAGAATTATTTGCCTGTCCCTGAGTACCATAACCGATTATAGTCTGATTGGTTCCTGCTGCGGCTGAAGCCGCTGTGCTTGCACCCAATAAAGTGTTTTTATTTCCTGTAGTAATATCATTCGTACCCGTGTTTCCTGCATTGTATCCCAATCCTACATTGTAGCCGTCTGTATCTGCTGTTCGATTGGCGTCTTGAAGCGCATTAGCACCTACTGCAGTATTGTAGCTTGCCACGGTGTTGTCATTCAGAGCACCATATCCAATTGCAAGGTTACTATTGCCTGATGTGTTATTTCTCAAAGCCGTCATTCCAAACGCGCTATTGTATTCTCCCGATAGATTTAAGTATAGAGACCTGTACCCAGTTGCCGTATTTCGAGTGCCCGTGGTATTCGTATAAAGAGCATTGAATCCACCTGCAGTATTACTGACGCCCGTGGTGTTGGCAGATAGGGCAGAAAAGCCAATAGCAGTGTTATAATCACCTGTAGTAATAGCATCCAAGGTCGCTAGACCAACTCCAGTGTTATATTGGGCATTACTTAAGGTTCCTGTAGTCTCATGACCAACAATTAAGGATCCTGTAAAATTAAGTCCCTCAGATTTAGCATCGGTTAGACCGTCTATGTCAGTTGCTGCTGAGTTGGCAACCCAACTACCCGCTCCATCACCATCCGAGGTCCAGACTTGACCACTTGTTCCCGCTGATGTGATGAAATATTCATTATTTTCTACCTTACTTGCTGATAAGGTCCCATCAGCAAGATCTGAGAGATCGGCATCAGCTGCCTGTTTAGCATCTAATTGTGATTGTACGGACGATGTGACTCCATCCAAGTATCCTAGTTCAGTGAGCGTTACCTTTGAAGTATCAACCTTACCACTAGCATTGGAGACCAAAGCGCGTGATGCTGTAAGATCTTCCGCATCTATTGTACTTGCTGCACCTGTTAGGCCTGCTGAAGCTGCCCAACTACCTGCGCCATCGCCATCCGAGGTCCAGATTTGACCACTCGTCCCAGCTGATGTGATGAAATATTCATTATTTTCTAACTTACTTGCTGATAAGGTCCCATCAGCAAGATCAGCAAGATCAGCATCATAGGCTTGTACATCTACACCTATCTCTAAACCAAGATTGAGCCTTGCAGTTGCGATATCGGATGCACCTGTTCCTCCATCTCCAATGGAGAGGTCATTAATTCCAGCAATACTTCCACCAGTGATGGATACATTATTTGCTGCTTGAGTTGCTATTGTACCAATTCCAAGGGATGAACGAGCATCTGCATCACTCTCAACAGTCCACTTAGTTCCATTAGATACAATTATGTTCCCATCAGCATGAGCGAGATTCGAAATATCATCAAGGTGATCATCATTATCTATTTTACCATCCAACTGCGATTGAACGGACGACGTGACTCCATCCAAATATCCTAGTTCAGTGAGCGTTACCTTTGAAGTATCAACCTTACCACTTGCATTAGAGACCAGAGCACGTGATGCTGTAAGATCTTCCGTATCTATCGTGCTTGCTGCACCTGTGATCCCAGACAGGTTACCCCAACTACCAACACCATCTCCATCAGAGGTCCAGACCTGACCATTTACACCCTCAGACTGTATGAAGAAATCTCCATATTCTACCTTAGAGGAGGAAAGCTTACCATCTGCAAGATCTGCAAGGTCTGCATCATAGCCTTGCACATCTATACCTATCTCTAAACCAAGATTGCTTCTCGCGCTAGAAACATCTGATGCGCCTGTTCCACCATCACCTATTGCAAGATCTTCTATTCCAACAATTGCTCCTCCAGATATTGCAACATTATCTGCTGATTGAGTTGCAATCGAACCTAGACCTAAACTTGTTCTTGCATCAGAGCCACTTTCAACATTCCAATTGGAACCATCAGAAACAATGAAATTTCCGTCTGCTTGGTTCAAACTTGAAATAGTAACTGTATTAGTATCGATCTTAGCATTCAACTGTGCTTGAAGATCAGAACTTACATTCTCAAGATATTGAACCTTGGTAGCAGATAATGAACCATCAGATAAGTCAGTAAGATCTGCATCGTAGCCTTGAACATCCACTCCTATTTCTACACCAAGATTGACTCTTGCAGTAGAGATGTCCGATGCGCCTGTTCCACCATCACCTATTGCAAGATCTTCTATTCCAACAATTGCTCCTCCAGATATTGCAACATTATCTGCAGACTGTATCGCCATGGAGGACAATCCCAATGATAATTGCGCATCTGCTCCACCTTTGGTCCTCCACTGTGAACCATCAGAAACAATGAAATGATCGTGGTTATGTTCAAGATTAGCCAAAGTTGTAAGGTTGTTGCTATTATCCTGCTTACCATCCAATTGATCTTGAATGCTTGATGTTACACCTTCAACGAAATTCAATTCAGTAGAATCAGCCGTGACCCCAAGATCTTCCAAGCTATTGACAGGACCAACATTGATTTCATCTATTTGCGCCTGAATGTCAGAAGTTACATTACCAAGAAATTCAACCTTATCAGCTGAGAGTGAACCATCTGCAAGGTCTGCAAGATCCGAATCAAATCCTTGAACGTCTACCCCTATTTCCAGTCCAAGATTTGATCTTGCAGTGCTATTATCTGACGCGCCAGTACCACCGTCCGCAATCGCAAGATCGGAGATTCCCGTAACCGATCCGCCAGTGATATTGACATTTTCGGCATTTTGATCTGACATACTACCAAGACTATCAAGAATTGCATAATTGGACAAGGTATCACTAGAGACATATGCACCCAAATCAGTAACAGTTGCATATTGTGAAAGATCAGGTAAGTTTGAAAGGTCATTGTAATCATTTGATAGTGCAACTGCTGAGAGGTTTGCTGTAATAGTATATTGGTTCAATGTATCACTTTGCACAAATGAAGAAAGGTCTGGAACATTGTCCAAATCATCATAGCTTCCTGTCAATGCAACTGGATTCAAACTATCTAATTGAGCAAAATTTATGAGGGTATCTTTTTTCGCGAAAACTTCCAGATCAGGTAGATTATCGAGGTCTTCATAATCACCAGCCTGGGCATATTTTGCTGTATCAGAAACAACTGAATAAAAAACAGAAGTCATTTCTTGTCTTGGCGATAGGACTGCACCATTAACATGAATCTCGAGGTAAGAGTTAGCAGGCACATCAAGTATTGGGTTAAGCACTCCTAGTGTAGCACTGACAACACCATCATTAATTTCTATGTCTTGAGTTTCTTCCCAAAAAGACACTCCATTTTCAGATTCTTTATACAACTTGAATGTTACTTGATATGTGCCATCTAAAACTGCCCTCCCATTAGCCTTGGTTAGCAATCCTTGGTACGATAAGCGACGTGGAACTGTCTCTCGTGATGAATTAACACCAGTATAAAGACCTTTCAATGCGTTTATTGTTTGTTCAGATCGGTCTTTCTTTTGACTAAAACCAAGAGAACCTATTAAAATGGATATGAGTAGTAATTTTCTCATAATCAACTCCTTTGATGATCTAATAGTATGTAAAATTCTTAAAATGGAAAATCTGGTGGTAAATCAATGGGGCCACCATCACTAAACGCTGCAGACAAACCTTGATTGATCAGTAATAATAAAAGTCCCAGTAGAATCGGTCTCTCTTTAAGATATTTATTTAGTTTACGATTGAAATCAGATATCTTTTTAAAGTTAAAGATGACTTTCTCCTCTTCAGGAACAAGAGTTACCATGGAAGCATCCAAGGCCCTGCGTATTGAATCCTCTAGCCCATATATACCTTTTTGTTTGATAATGTGATACGGATAATGAACGTAATTAAATCTGCTACTATTAGAAACTGTTTTATAGTGAATTCGTGTAAGACCATGGTCGAGCGTATGTGTCACATAGAAAGTAGTAAGTCCGTGGTCGTTTACTCTAAATTGGGCCATGTCAAGAACACGGTTTTCATTATTTGTAACAGTACTTATCATTCCATCAGGCGTTACCACCCTAATGGACCCAAATGCATCATCTGCAATATATAAACGCCCGTTATTATCAAAATCTATACTAACAGGAGAGCCTAGATATGACTCTAACGCCAATACTCCATCCATCGCTGAGGCTGTACTGCTCAGAGTACCAGCAAAGGGTATTACAGATCCATCTAGTGCTACTCTATACACCTGACGTGCACTCTCGCTAACAACATACAGGGCTCCATCAGTTGATATTGCAATATCAGTTGGCCTTTTTATTGTCCCTGAAGGCAATAATAATGATCTAATGCCTGTGGATGATTCAAAACTATATACGGAACCATCGCCTTCAAAGAGCACCACAACATTTCCCTCTTGATCTACTCTAACACTGGTAGGGACACTTGGCTCATTTTCTAGAATTAAACCATTTTCATCCTTTTTTGCTGAAAAGATTGTACTTATCTGTCCCTCATAAATTTTATACACTGCGTTGGCATCCTTATCGGAAACATAATACTCACCTAGATAACCAGCACATATTCCAGATGGATACTCTAGTTTTTGCACTTCATCTCTAATTGATTCTAAGATGTTAATAGGGTGCATTTTTTTTCCAAGACTATTTGCAGTCTGCCTATTCCCAGAGACCATCAAGAGTGACCCATCTCTATCAATGCCTATTGATTCAGGGTAACGTAACGTACTATCTGCAAAGGGGCTGAACTGTACCCGTTGTGCTTCCCAGTAGCTTGTAGGCTCAGAACCATAAACATCTTCTAATTTAAAATAATGAAATTCAAGCTGAGAGTAGTCATTAATACCCCAGGTCAGAACTTGACCTGCTTGTTCGAGAAATGCATTTTCGGCAGCACAATCGTATGTCATGCAATTAAATTGATATCTTAATGTCGTATCAACAACCTCCGTATAGGATAATGTGTCGACCTTTGTTACAGTTTCATACCTTCTAAAAACAAAGGATGTATCATTATTATTCAAATCAGTTTTATTCCCCACATTATTAGAATTGTAAATGGTATCTAATGGTTCCTCCTTAAACCTAGAAAGATCATACTTAGTAGTTAAAGTATCTAAATACACCAATAAAACAGTGTCTGGCTCAAACCTCATTCGTTCATATAATTTATTTACCTGAACATTAGAGGGTATAATTCTATTTGGGTCAAGAACATTTTTCACTTCGGTGGAAATGAGATGATCATATATGAAAGAGTTAATTATATTCACCTCCATTGGATTTAACCTGTGTTTATTCAAAGGCTGAATGGTAAGATAATCTCCATTAATTAGCGTTTCTGTCAGTGGCTCTCTATTATCTTGACTCTCATCAGTTACGCTAAAACTAGATTCTCCTATCATATCAGCTTCAGAAACATCAGAAAACTCAGATTCATGTCCATCATTTATGGCGCCTTCTACAGTTACCATCAAAGTGTCACTGTCGTTGGAACCCATATTATTCTGAACTCTCAATACAACTACAAACTGAGTTCCTCCTGGAGCATTTGGCATTTCTAATTCAATATATTTATCTTTGGAAACAACCTTTTTTATACTAATCCCTTTCCCTATTTCTGTACTATCTAATTCAGATTCATTATATGGTATCACCGCATCTGACTTATCAAAATCATAATCACTCTGGAAAAGTAAGTTTGGTGAAAAAGACCACTCGTATGTTAATGATCCATTTGATGGTGTAGAGCGAGAGGCATCTAAAATAACAGTAGTCATTGCTGGTGCACTAATATCCTCCCCAAGTTCAGCAACTACTTTCCGTGACGTTATTCTAGGCGCATTTGCCTCGTCGTAGATCATTTCCTGTCCTTGATAAAAATTAAATGAACATAGTATTAATGAAAGTAAGAAATGTTTTTGTCTCATAGTTTTAACTTGATTTACCTTAATGATTTATTGATAGATCTTTCACGAATGGGAAAATACAAAGATCTTGATGAAAATAATTTTTTTTTTGAATCCATCCAATATTAAAAAGATACAATGAATCCAAATAAGGCCAACTTTAGTTTTTTAGCTAAAAGTTTGCCCTATAATTCAAACCAAACCACAACTTAGTATCAGGCATCCAATTACCTTTCAAACCTGAATTTTTGGATAGATACATTAATGATATTCCAATTTCATCAGTTAGATTAAGGTTTAAAGTTGTTATGGCATTCAAACCGGATATATACTGTAAGGATAATTCATAAAAAGGAACCTTTGAAATTTGAATGAAATCCAAAAAGGAGAGCCTCTCAATGAATTTTGGTTTCTCTCCAATATGCCCAACAAGATCAAATCTGATATAAAATGAATTTAGTCTGGTAAAAGAATTTCCATCATCATTTAGAGGATCCTGATTAAAAATCATTGTTGAATCTTGGTCTGAAAGTGACTGGTTATAGAATGTTCTTTCGTACAATTCCTGATTAGTATCTTTAGCATCTTGGCTAGTATCCTGTAACCTATGCGCAATCTTGAGGTAATGATAACCAGGAGAAGCTGTTAATCTTCCTATGAATGATAATTTAGCTGGGACATGTACTGTGGTTGCAACAAGAGCATAACTATCTAATATGTTAATGTTTTTTGTCTGTTCAAAACGTTCATTCCAATAACTTTTTTCTATTTCATAGTTTGAAAAAGAAGTATCTGATATGGAACTAAGTGACTGTAATTTTTCTCCAGAGCTTGGAGGATAGAATGTGAAACCTATTAGACCATGTAAATCTGTTTTTGTTCCAAATAGATTATCAATGTTTCCTCTTGCATAAAGACCTAAATAATCTGGACTCGGTACGTCTTTGTCTCCATAGTTTCCTGATGCAAGGTCAAAAGCAAATGGAACTCTAAAACCAAATTCTGATCTTTGTGTTGCAACACCTAACTCACTTGACCCAGCTAAAAGACCTGGTAAACCAATTAAATCATTACCTACTCTCATATTTGACGCATATTGTAATAGATTTGATCGCATGGAAAAGGAGGATAATGATATCTTAAAATTATTAGCATTCCAGACTGAAAATTTTGACCCGTACCCTGCCATCAGTCTCTCACTTTCGCTTTCGTGAAAGGCAACCTCAGAATCACTGGTCAGATACTCATCTTTTTCAATTAGGACTTTTTGTATGTCTTGACTAAAAATCCAGTCCACTTTTTCTCGATCGATTATTGTATAATCAAGACCATTCCCATACCATATCTCATGAATCTGATCTGCATTACCTTTCTGTTGAATTATAACAACTTGGTCAGTTGGTTTCATCTCTTTTATTGATGTATCTACACCATCTTCAATCGCATCTCCATCTTCAAAGTTAGTGTATTTTAACTGCATGTAATCTTGTATGGCATCCTCGAGTAAAATATGATATGGCTGATGATCAACAACCCAGGCAACGTATTTTCTCTTATCGAGTGTGACGATTTCTGTTTCTTGAGCATCTTTAACCTTAATTATTATAGAACCAGTCACAAATAATTTATCATCCTTACTATCAAGTGCCTTGTACTTAACCTCATATACATTATCACCATTACCATCTAATGGTTTCTCAAAATCAGGTAATCTAAGGAAAGCCACATCTCCAGATCGTGTAATCTTGAAATGATCATTATCGCCACCCTTAGGCAACTTAAACTTTACACTTGATTGATTATTATCAGGATCATCTACCTGTAATCTTGTAACAATTTTCCCAGCATTTTCAGAGTGACTATGACTTTCATTATCCTTACCAACAAGAATAGGTGACTCATTTTCATCTTCAATCTTTACATTCACTTTGCCAACAAATTTTTCATCACCTGAGTCTGTCACTTGAATTGAAATTGAGAAATCACTTTCTTCCTCAAAGTTAAAAGGACGTTTAGTAAGTAAGTTAGACCCATCTAAACTAAAATCCTGCCTATTCTCTTTTGCAAGTCCATACTTATAAGTATCCTTGGCATCATTATCTTCAACTATTAACTTTCCAACCACTGCCCCTGGAGATCCATTTTCCTTTATTATGTGATTTGTAAGAGAAAGACCTGTCGGCGGATCATTTACTGGCTGTATGTTAACACGTACCTGAGCAGAACCTGTTCCAGTACCTATGTCTACCTTGTATTCAAACTTGTCAACCCCGTTTGCATTACCATTTGGTGTATACAATATTTTTTCATCTTTAACGGTAGCTACACCTTTTTCAGGCTTGGAGAGAATTTCAATTACAAGGTTATCTCTATCAGATAATTGATCGTTCTTCAAAACATTAATTGTGATTGACTCATCTTCCTGGACCTGTACGTTATCTGCTTTTATCTTAATGGCACCTTGAGAGAATGCTGTATTAATGGTAAGAAATAATAAAAAAATTAAATTTTGTTTATGAAACATAAATTACCTAGCAATTTTAGAAATTAACGGATACATAGGGAGATATCAAAAATGAGCCTCCTCCCCGATCTTGTTCATCTGGTCTGAAACCTGGAAACCATTTCCACTTACTTGAGGGGTCTTTTCTGCTATCCTGAAATTCAATAAATGAATTATTTGGATACAAGGTGCAATCCATTCCTATATTTATCATTTTATAAACATTGTGCTCCAATCCAAGACTAAATGCCTTAAATCCGCTTCCAGAGGCATTGATTTGAATATATGCTTTTGATTTTTTATCATCGGTTACTCCTTCAACCTTAGCATATACACCAATTGCATCAGTTCCTGTAACCCTGTCTGTGATTGACACCTGATTATTTGAATCAACACTTGCGTGTAAAAATTGAATGAAGGATAGTCCAGCTTTTAAGCGCATTGAAGCATAGGGTTGACTTACTTTCAATTCTTTTCCCTTGCCTTTTCGAGCTTTCACAACACCAGTAGCCCTTCTCACCAACTGCTGATCTTCTTGAGAAAGAGAAGCTATTGGAAGTGTCATTGTTTTTTCCCCATCCCACTTAAGCCGGCCAACGAATACCTTGTCCTCATCAGATAAGTCCTTAATTTTCAAAACCATGGTGAAATTATCTTTTTCTCTACTAAGGGTTATACTTCTCTTATTCCGTTCTTTTAAAGAAGCTTTAACCGTGCTGCCAGAGATAGTAGTCCACTCCCTTCCTTTTTCTGCTTGTTTGTGTGCCTTTTCATCCTTTTCTATTTTAATGGTAACATTTCCCGATTCCTCCATCCCTAAGAAGGTGCCATCATAATTAATACCATTCAAAACCCAATTCCTGCTTTTAGAAATTAGCTTTTCAGCCTTCTCTTTTGATTTTTTCTGGTCTTTGATTTTGGTTCCATAATTAGAATCAATCTTTCTATTTATTTGGAATGTATTGCTCCAGTAAAGCACTCCACTACTTGAAGGAAGCACAAGGTGTTTGTGACTGAACATATCTTCTCTAACGTAGTCTTGACCATCAATATCCATATAATTAACCTGCCCACCTAACTGATGAGTATCAAACTTAAACCCAAAACCAAGGTTACCCTCAAGTGGATGCCCAATACCTTCTGAAACTGACATTGTATTACCAGGAACGATTACATATGAGCTAACAATATCATTGGAAACACCAATCAATAGATTCTCTGTCAACTGCCTAGACAGACCAAGATCTGAAAATCCCTGTTCCAATCTAAATGCCAAACTTCCGCTTCTTTGCCTTATGAAAGCTTCCATTGCCGTACTAGCACTGATCTGAGAATTTGACCACCAAAATGCATCTCTCGCATCTTTGAAACTGCGTTCCTTAAAAACATTATCAACAGTACTAAATTGCTCAAGCTCTGAAAGGTCCCTACTATTTACGTCCTTCCACTTATATTCTCGTGACATTATGACATTTAATTGATTCAAATCCATCTTCTCAACTTCATCCATATCAAAAGAGATGTATTGACCCATTTGGTAATCTTTAGCCTTTAGCTTTTTTAATTCTATTTTATCACTCTCAACATCCATCTGGACGATAATCGAAAAAGATGCTTGGATAGTATTCTCTTCAAACTTATCTGCTTCGATCAGCCTATTGATGTAGGCTTCAATAAAATCACTATTTACGATAGGGTCTGCCACTTCCCAGAAAATGGACTGCTGACCAGTGACTAAAGATAAAAGCAACGCAAGTGATAGATTTAATCTTAGGTTCTTAATCATAATACTCAAACTCATTGTCAGAGATGGTTTCAGCTTTGTATTTATCAACAACTTTTATTCTAATCTCCGTGGTAGCACCGAATTGCGGTTCATCCATTTCGAAACTATACTTAATTACTCTACGATTTCCTATTTTCTTTTCAGCTTGCTCAATGTCCAGCTTTCCATAAATTCCTGATAGTGGAACGACTGCCTTCTTACCATTTTTATTTCCATATGTCGTTACGGTGAGCATCATATTGTTCGTAGATTTTCCTAATCTTTTAAATTCTAACTTTGGTGGAGGGACCTTCCTTACCTTAACCTCGTGGGCGAGATTCTCAACAGGATTCCCATCCACATATGTTTGGAACTTGACCTTACCTCTACTTTTTGGTTTTAATTTTGCCTGGTAAGAATCAAACTTTTTTCGGTTCACCGCAGAACCAGTTACCTCGACAGATATCCTATCTCTATCAACATCCTTTACCCGGCTATCAAAAACATGTTCCTCTCCAATGTAAATTTCTTTTGCCTCAGGAGCTTTACTGTATTGAGGGTCAACGACAATTACTTTTGCGGCGGTGATGCTTGACTTCTTATCACGCTTCCTTAATCCAAGAACTTCTATCGTACCACCATTACCTGTTCCCACACCCTTAGCATACATACGCGGCATATCGGGAAAACCTGATGTTATTTCACCAACAAAATCTTTTCCACTCACAAGCTCAAGATTAAAATCTGCCTCAGAATTAATACCACCAACACTAAAAGGTATTACCCAGTTCAAACCTCTTAAGACAGTATATTTTTCCTTGTCAAACATGACAAAGAATTCAGACTGCTGGCCATCCATGTAGATTAGAGTAACGGGTGTATCAAAAACTCTATTCATGGAAAAGCTTCCTTCACGCGATACTTCACTATCTATGATTTTTATAAGTTTATCTGTAACCTGATAATCCCCAAAAGCATCAGACCATTGGTTATATGTAGCACTATCGATATCTGGAACAAATTTGACTCCAAGGTCAACATTATAAGGTTGTGTTAAATAGGTTTCTTCAACAGAACTCAATTTTACTTTGGCAACATATCTATTATTATTTCCTTCAAAATCATAGGGCTCTACCATAACCGAATCTAATTGCCAATCAAATTCTTCATCGATTTTTGCCTCGCCGTCATCTAGCTCTACTATTGTAGTGGTGAAACTAGGTTCAAACTCAATCGAACCTTTCTCATATTGACCTTCTACATCAAAAAACAATCTGTAGTAATCCGGATCATCATAATTGGATTCAACATTACTAATCTCAACCAAATCGTTTAGTTTATCCTGTGCTACATTTTTTAATATATCATCCTGCCTTGACATATAAACAGCTAATTCGCCCTCAATTGCAAAAAGACTCAAAATAGCACCAAGATTGATTAAGAAGTAAACTTCTACTTTTTTCATAATTCGACTCTATTTATTGACAGCTTTAGAAAGAATCTCATTGACTTCCTTTCTAATTTCTTCTTGAACCTTACCTTTGGCAAAGTTAGAAAGGCCTTCGCCCATTTCTGCAACCTTTATCACAGCCTTTGTCAATTCTGATATCTCCTTATTATCCATATTTGCAACACTATTAGAAGTGGAGGTGTCTCCACCACCTCCGCCATCAGGCCCTAAATTATAAATACTTTGAGCATATAATAGTAAAAGACAGAACTCTAGGACTAATGCACTAATTGACAAATATGTCATAATTCCAACATGGTCTGGGTCCCAAGTAGCGAATATGGATCGAAAACCAACTATCATGAGTAGGAAAGCCGCCCCACCATAAACCATTGCCGTTCTAGCGTTTAAGTCGGATCTAATATTCATATTTAATTTCCTTTATTATTTATAATTATTGAGGTATGTAAAAAATGTGATTATAAGAGATAGAAAAACAACCATCATTGCCTTCATTTAACATATACTGCATCTCATAGGTTATACCATCATGTATTATGCTAGGATTAGCAGTAACAAGGCCGGTGGCAGCATCATATTCAATAAAATTTGGCTTGTTTTGAATATACATGTCTATTTGATCATCATCTAAGTCATCCCATTCGACAGTCCAAGTTGTTTCACTACCAACATAAATCGTATCCGGGAATGCTTCGATATTGACAAACTCTGGTTCATGATTCTCTAAAACCGTAATTACAAGCTGGTATGTTGTATCCTCTGGCACAGAATTCCTATTGTCATTAATATTAAAAATGATTTCTTGAGCTCCTAAAGAAGCATCATCGTTCGAAGGAGTAGATACACACCTAAGAACCAAGTTTGGTGTCTTTGTATTATTATTATTTATATCTATCGCTAACCATCCAATTTCTTCGTTTTCTGTAACAGTCAATATATCATACTCGCTAGTGTAATTAAGATAGTTATTATTGGGGTCTATTACATTATAGGATAATATCTCATCCGCAATCTGCTTGCAGCCCACCCTAAATGAATAATTGGGAGAAAATGACTGCAAATAAGGCCTTTGGTTTGGCCTTACCTCATAACTCATATCTACTGGAACTTCAAATTCTCCATCAGTTATGGTTAAAAGAAATGATCCTGTCTCTACACTATTAGGTGTTCCACTTAATGATGCAGTCGTACCTGTTGTATTAATACTTAACCATGAAGGTTTTTGCTCAGAAACTATCAAATCAGGATTCTGGTCATCGTCTGCATCATCCCAATATAACATGCCTGTTAAGGGAATCTCTATATCTCCATTAATAGATGGTTGATAGTTTACAATTTCTACCCCGTTTGAATTTGCCCAATAAGGGGCTTCATTTACATTACTGATACCAATAATAACATCAAAATTACTGGTTTTAGGATCAATATTATCATCTGTAACGGTAATGGTCACCTTAACCTCTCTTGATCCTGAAAGATTTTCATAGTTAATTGTATTACCATTTGTTACTAAATCAAAATTATCATCATCCTTCTGTATGGTAAAATAGTTAACATCTATTCCATCGATAGTCTCGCTTTCCTTATCATAAGTGAATTCATCATCAGGATTATTATCTGTTGCATTTAATCGACCTATCGTAACCCCAGGTGCGGTATTTTCAGGTAAAGTCGCCTTTCCATCATTTATCTCAACATTATTTTCATCCCAAATTATTGCTCCATCTGGCGCTACAGATTCGTTTTCCTGATTATTACCAGGATAGGTCACCTCAACCTTTTCACAACTGCTAAAAAATAGCAACATAAATATTACAATTATTCGACCATTTAACATGATAATAGTATTATACTCCAACTGATGAGCTAAACTTAGATAATATTACGATAATAAAACATACTTCAAAACTACTCATAAATAATTTTTATTAATTTTAAAAGAGTGGATGAAAGATTCAAGGCTAATATCAGTATCAAGTTTCAATTTTTTTCTTAATCTGTAACGCTTGTTTTCTACTGCACGCACTGACAATCCAGTTAGCATCGCTATTTCTTTGGTATTCATGCTCATTTTTAAATAGCAACATAGCTTTATGTCATTTGAACGTAAGTCATCATAGGATGATACGAGTTCATCAACAAATTCAGGATATGCTAATGAAAATTGTATTTGAAAGTTCTCCCAATCGGCTGAGTCATCTATTTTATTTTTTATTTTCTTTCTTAAAGGGTCTAAAACTTTTCTATCTGCCTTATTATCAATTAAAGAACTATGATATGCTAAATCTTTATCGATTGAGCTAAGTAAATCATTCTTTGATACTATATTTGCCGACATCTTAATTAACTCACTCTCTTTGATTTTCAGATCGCTTTCAACTAACTGCCTAGCCTGTTTATGAATAAGCGCTTCTTGGCTAGCAGACCTTCTCCTATTCCTGTAACTTAGAACTATAGTGCCAAATAACAGCATTATAATGCCACTAATTAAAATCATGAACAGCTCCCTGGACCTGGCATCTTTTAATTTTTTTCGATTTTTCTCGTATTTCGATTTATATATTAAGCTCTCTAGCAGCATATCCATTCTATCGTCTGACAATACCTGCTTTTTATCAACCAAGATATTAGATGCATCCAACGCGCTCTTATCCAAATTATTAAGAGTCAATATTTCAATTTTTTTCTCTAAATATTTTATTTCCTGAACTGATAGACCATTCAATTCACATATTTTCAATGCATTATCTATGGATTCAAGAGCAGCATATAGACTATCTTGAATGATTTTTATTTCTGCAATATTAGCTTTATGCTCAGCTAAATGTACTGGAATATTCTCTAGATATTTTAACGCTGATTTCGACTCTGAAGATACTTTATAGAAATTATTTTGTCGTGCATAGATAACCATTTTTAATGAATGATTATTTCCTAAATAGACATACCTTCTTCTGTTAATAGAATTAATTTTATCACCATTAATTTTACTTTTTGATTCGTATGCAAGCAGAGAGTCAGATGCATAAAGCTGTTCCAGAGCCATTTCATCTATACCCCAATCTGCATATAATTTTGCTAAAAGTCTGTGTTGATATGCTACGGATATCCCAGCACCAATAAAGGAGGGACTAGAGGTAGATAAAGATCTTTGGAAGGCTTTATATTTTGCAGATCCTCTTCTAACATCCAAAGCTTCCTTATAAAAAACTAACGCATCATCATAATGTTTTAAATTAAGCTCAACGTTCCCTAGACAATTCAATGCAACTGCTTTTCCATTAATGTTGTTGATTGCTTCTTGGGAACGTCTACTAAAAATATCTAAGGCCTGATAATATTTATTTTTGGCTTCAAACCAATGCTCTTGACTAGCGTAAACATTTCCAATGCTTATGGAATTCCAAGGATTGCTTTTTGCAAGGCTTTTATTATTTGAATCAATGAAATTTGTTAATGCAAGGTACGGCAAGCCAATTTCAAGATAAATCTCTCCAAGACTATGCATCACCCTCGATTCTAAATCTCTATCATCAACATTTAGACTATCCAATATACTTCTAGCATATCTTATGGCTCTATCAGGAGATATTGGTCTTAATTCCCTCAAAGAATCCAATTCTGGATAATTCATTGTTCTAGTTAGCTTAGCATCTAAAGCCAAGGGGGAAAAGGTTATTGCAAGAAATATTATTTTAAGATGCATTGTTATTTTGTCTTTTTTAAAAAATAATTTAATTGAGTAGTAATAGAGTACAAGATTGTTAGTAAATAATCCTAAAATTTAAAATATTATTTTGTGATGAAAAATATTAATTCAAATTCAAAAATCTTATCCAGAAGAGGTCTAAACATACTTTCATCGAGGATACTTGATGCATTATATGAGAGATACCCTAATTCAATTTCCCTTAATGATTTAGCCAAAGTTTTGAAATTAAGAGAAAAATCAGTTCTTTCCGCAATAAATAAAATAAATAGTCTTGGAGTACCCATTGAGGTTATAATGAGTAATAATAAAGAAAGATTCTTTAGAGCCGACATTAAAGAGCCATTATCTTGGATAATTAAAGAAAAAAATGCTGCAGAGAAAATGTTAAAAAGATTTAATCAAATATCTCAAAGCGGGAACAATGATGCGAATAAAAAGAAAAATATTAACTATCGTATTTATAAAGAATATGTTGAAACATTTGATGAGCTTTTTGATAAATGGACATCTTTAAGATTATTTGAAAAGTTGGAAGATTCTACCAAAAATGTTTAAGAAAAAAAAATCTCCAGCCCGCATTATTTCGATGATTCTCATCATTATAGGCTCTTTTGCTATTTTATATAGTCTTTATGAACTTCTTTTAGTATAAAACATCAAAAAACCTAAACATAGGATATGGCTATCTAGACTCTACCAAAAGGAAAAAGCTTTTCAAAATATTAGCATTTTTATAAAAATAATGCTCATATAATCGTACCGCGGAAAGGGCTCGAACCTTCACGCACAAAGTGCACCAGATCCTAAATCTGGCGTGTCTACCAATTCCACCACCGCGGCATATTTAATTTTAAAAACATAGAAAGCTATTAAAAATCCATATTCGCTATTTAATAAAAATCATCTTTTGACTGAAAATATTGCCATTAGCGTTTAGTTTATATATGTAAATACCAGCACTAACATCATTTCCGTAATTATCGCTCCCACTCCAGCGAATTGAATAATTACCAGGATTGTATTCATCATTAATTAAATTACGTACAACTCTACCTCGCATATCATAAATATCTAACCTTATATTTGAGTATATGGGGACATCAAATGAAATGGATGTCGATGGGTTAAATGGATTTGGAAAATTAGGATATAGCTTAAAATCATCAGGTGTCATCAAATTAAAATCTATATTTACCATCTCATTATTAAATTGACCAAAATTATCTGCTATAACAGTTAATGGGTTTGCGTTAACATCTCCTGCAGAAATTTCAGTTATCATAAAAACAACAGATGGATTAGAAAGGTTATCAGTGAATTCTACTTCGACTTCTAGAATAGGTCCAATATCTGGTTCAATACCAGTGGCGAAATCGTACCCTAAAAAATAAAATGAACCTGATTCAGTTTCACCAGATATACCATCAACTGTTCCATCATCAAATCTTCCAATGGGAGTAATGTTAGTAATTACCATATAATCAGGCATATCGACAATTTCAAATTCCAAAATATTTAAAGTCTCAGTGTTATCAACATGAATTTCAAAAGTACCAATGCCGCCTGATATCATTTGTCCATTAGCATTCTCAATTGTACATCCAACGGGAGGCTGACCAACGTAAAATGAATGAGGAGAACCTACTGTAACCATAGGTAGATTGTTGACATCTGCAAGAACAGGTTCACTAATGGTTATCTCAATTATCGTACCATCTGGCACTCCAGATAGTATATCATAATTAATATCAATTAAATGTTTTATTCCTGGCTCAATAGGATTTGACTGTGAATTATCATAGGCAGCAACTCTATATCCGGTTCCAATATCTGTACCAGAGAGTGACCATCCATCTAGGTTTAACAATTCATTAAATGCGAAATCTGCACCGGTGATGAAAGGAGGGTCAGCTAATATATCAAATTGAATAGCATAGATTGGTTGAGTATTATCAAGAAAGACAGAACCAGTTGTTTCCTCCCCTGAATTACCATAGCCACCATATAAATTTAAGTATTGCGTCTCTATCCCAACTTCATATATTCCATTTTCAGATGTCCAATTTAAATCGACATATCCAACATCCTGAATTGACGTACCAGTTGTGTAGGATAGGTTCACTGTTGTTTCTTCTTCGGCCGTCGGATAAAGAACTGCCCTACAAACCGGTCCATCTCCAGAACCTAAAGGAGAGCCCACACTTATTCCAGTAATGGCAATACTTCCATCCCCCTGATCTGCTATCTCAAGTGCCCAATCTGAAGTACGCTCTGTTGGTAAAATATTTATACTATTAAGAACATCAGGATAATCCATTATTTCAAAATAAAATAGTCCAAGTTCAGATTCATTATTAATATAAAAGTCAAGGGTATCCATCTGGCCTGACAATGATGATCCATCATCAAACCACAGCTCTACCCATTCCACAGGTGTAGCAGAAACAACATCTGTAGGTCCTGATTCAGAGCCATCTGGATAAATTGCCGTAACAAAGTAATAGTAAGTTGTACTATTCTCAACATCTTCATCAATATAGGTATTAATATCACCTCCGACTTCAGCAATTTCTTCAAAATCAGAAGCACTATTTAGTGAACGATAAATCTTAAAAGCATCTAATTCAACAGGCCTGAAATCATTCCTTATTGGATTATTTATATCATATTTGATTTCAAAAGGAATTCCTCCCGGAAATGCAGAGATAACATCCTCCTTTGGTGAGGATAGCATCCATTCTCCAGTTGATGTTAGTCTATAATGTAAATTCCTTGGAACATCCCTTGTAGCAAAAGTTATGAAAACATCATCCACAGCCCATCCAGAAGCCCAAAAACCATTATCATTCGAATGGAAGGCAATATACAAATTTGGAACACCTGTATTTTCAGAAAGGTCAACTGTTTCTGTAACCCATTCAGATGCAGGGTCCAGTGTATAAACTTCAGTAAAATTTATACCATCAGTGCTTACTGCAATATGAGCGGAGTGGCCATAGGCGCCATCATAGTAAGAAGCAAAATTTAGGGTTATGTTTTCTGCACCAGTGACATTAAGAGGTGGTGTAATTAAATAATCCATAGAACCATCATCATCTGCCATATCATCGTTAGAACACATATACCAAGTATGAGATGGAATTGTCCAGAAAGAACTGGAACCATCTTGAGTTATAAACCAACCTTGAGAAGAGTTTGTACTAATAGTCCAATTTTCTGGAACATTACCTTCTTCAAAATCCTCAGAAAAATCTTCAGGAATTGGCCCATATGGAGGGTCCCAGCTTAATATTACCTGACCATCTAAACCATCCTGGGCCTGTAAGTTGTGGGGCTCTTCAATGTATCCTGGACTGACAGTGACAGTCCCAGAATCAGCACCAGCAATCCAGTATGAACCACCAATGCCATCCGTTACAGTGATGTTTGAAAAATTGACACCTACATTTGAATTGTATGCATCTTCGTGGACCTCCATTTCCATATTTACTATTGCCCCAGATCCTATACTTATATTTTGATTTTCTGCACTATATATAATTATTCTTGTATGTCCATTTTCCAGCTCATTAAAATCAATGTTAAACCCTTCTGTACGTTCTGTAGTTGTGAAACCTGTAACATCTAAATAATTTGGAGTATCAAATATGTCAAATTGCAGACCTCCGACCTCACCTGAGTTTTGAAGTTCAATATCCAAATATACAAGCTCTGAAACATCGCCAGTATCCGTAGAAGCACTTAAAATTATCACATCACCAATAGTTATTGAACCATTAATAAGTTCGCCATCAATTAAATTGCCATTATCATCACTCACTGATAAATCATAAGCCTCTAAATCAATCAATGCAGATAATATATCTGATCCATCATAGTGCAAATTCAGTACAATATCATCCCCTCCTGCGCTAATAGCATTCCCCGTATTATCATAAAATATAACCCGCGCTGAACCGTCATCGAAAACATTGTAATCTGCACTATAATTATCTGGATTTATAGGGGTAGCTCCAGAAAGTGTTATAATGTTAGGTTCCGGAATTATATCAAATTGGAAACCGCCAACTGGATTATCAGGATTAACTAATGTAATAGGAACAATGATATCTTCAGTGTATCCTCCTACCTCTATATCGCCAATGGATATAGTCACATTAGGAAGAATCATACTATTAGCAAAAATAAATATGATCCAAGCAGAAAAATATTTCATCATAAACGGCGATCCTTTTTTTCCAGCATCATTAACAAATCTAAATTAAAGTAATTATAAAAATTTCATTCGCTATAAAATTTACATAACGAATGATAGATGTTTAAAATAACGATTTTCTACCGATATTTCACTCATAAATTATTCATTTATTGCTGATAAAATATCGTGGTATAAATCTTCAACACATTCAACTCCGAACGATAATCTAACCAGGTCATTTGTTAAACCCATCGATTCTTTTATTTCTTGTGGGACAGCGGCATGGGTCATCTCATATGGTACTGAAATTAAACTTTCTACTCCTCCAAGACTTTCTGCTAATGTAAACAAACGCAACTTAGCAATAAACTTATCTCGTTTTTTAATAGAACCACATTTTAGCGAGACCATTGAACCAAATATTGAATCTCCTTCAGGGTTAACTTGTTGTTTTTTTGCAAGTTCATATTGCGGATGACTTTCAAGGCCAGGGTAAATAACCGATTTAAAATCAGATGAGAGCTCAAGTCTTTTGGCTATTTTCAATGCATTATCTGACTGCTTTTGCACTCTTAATGCCATCGTTTTTGTACTTCTTAACATCAACCAGCAATCAAAAGGGCTAGGTACAGCTCCAACCGATTTTTGAACAAAATATAACTTGTCTGCGATATTAGGATTACTTGTAATTAATGCTCCCGCTAATAAATCACTATGCCCACCGATAAATTTTGTTGCACTGTGCATCACCACATCAGCTCCTAATGATAAAGGGCTTTGACCATATGGGCTCATAAATGTATTATCCACTGCGAGAACAATTTCATTCTCCTTACATATTTCCGCTACTTTTTTTATGTCACATAATTCAAGTAAGGGATTTGTAGGTGTTTCAACAAAAATTAACTTGGTACTTTTTTTTATTGCCGAGCATATCAGTTCTAAACTACGTGTATCTACAAATTCAACATTTAAACCAAGTTTTGACATTACTTTAACCGACATACGATATGTGCCACCATAAACATTACGACCAATGATAATATGGTCACCTGATTCTAAGGTTTGAAATAGAGCAGTTGTAGCAGCCATCCCACTTGAAAAGGCTAAACCGAAATCTCCGTTTTCAAGTACTGCAAGATTTTCTTCCAATCTTTTCCTGGTTGGATTCCCACCTCTTGAATAATCAAACCCTTTATCGCTACCAACTTTTTCTTGTTCAAATGTAGAGGTTAAGTGAATAGGTGGAGAAACAGAGCCTGACTCTTTATTAGGCTTGTTTCCAACATGTATTGCTTTTGTTTGAAAGTTATAATCTTTATTCATTTTAAATTTGAACGTAACCTTTGCTTAAATAATTTTTTAATTTTTTATTTTTTATTTCAATTTCATCACCACTTGGCCCTCGTACTAACACCTTTTCATTCCTACCAACTTTTTGTAACGTTTTTATAGGAGTGCGTAGCTGCTGTGGAGCATTATTTTGATTGTCAGAATTGACTTGCCCCTGAAAACCCATTCCAGTTGTATCTTGGTGGGATGTCTTAACATTTTTCACCCTATTTTGACTATTTTGTGGTTGTTCTGTGGCCATCCCTTGTATTTTAGTTCTAAATAGTCTTTGTATTGTAACTGCATTCATATCCTGCATCATTTCTTGAAACATTTTAAAACCTTCCGACTTATATTCAAGTAATGGGTTTTTTTGACCGTAAGCTCTAAGATTGATTCCCTCGCGTAGCTGATCCATCGCATACAAATGATCTTTCCATTTTTCATCAATGGTTCGTAGAATAACGAACCTTTCAAACTCTCGAATGGCATCTACGGGTACAAGAGATTCGCGCGCCTGGTAAACCACTTTTGCTTTATCGAACACCCATTCAAGTATTTCATCATTATTGGGATTTTCTTTACCTTTTTCTTCATTAATCTTTTCTAGGGAAACATCTATCATTAAATGTGAAGCAAAACGCTGCTTTAAATAATCCCAGTCCCAATATTCAAAACTCCCGGATTCTAATTGACCTTCAATCTCATCAAGAATAAAATCATCTAATATATTAAAAACCGATTCTTGCATATTGTCTCCTGCAAGAGCTTGATTTCTTATATCATAAACGACTTGCCGTTGCTGATTCATTACATCATCATATTCTAAGAGATGTTTTCTGATACCAAAATTACGAACTTCCACCTTTTTTTGAGCGTTAGATATAGCTCTAGTTACCATTTTTGCAGAAATTACCTCACCCTCTTCTATTCCCATCCGATCCATAATTGACGCAACACGGTCCGAACTAAAAAGCCTCATGAGATCATCTTCAAGAGATAAATAGAATCTTGATGAACCATTGTCTCCCTGTCGACCACTACGTCCTCGTAATTGTAAATCAATTCTTCTAGACTCATGCCTTTCTGTTCCAATAATATGGAGACCACCTAAATCTTTAATTCCATCCCCAAGCTTGATATCTGTTCCTCTTCCAGCCATATTGGTTGCAATTGTTACTGCACCTCTTTGACCTGCCCTAGCAACAACTTCAGCTTCACTCTTATGTTGTTTTGCATTTAAGACATTATGAGGGATGTTTTTTCTTTTTAGCATTCTAGAAAGAAGTTCCGAAACTTCAACTGATATTGTACCAACTAATGTTGGCTGCCCTTTTAGATGACATTCAGCTATTTCGTCAATAGCAGCATTATATTTTTCTCTTTTTGTTTTATACACTAAATCATCTCTATCATCTCTAGAAATAGCTCTATGAGTTGGTATGACAGTAACATCTAACCCATAAATAGACCCTAATTCCTCTGCCTCCGTTTCTGCTGTACCAGTCATTCCTGCTAACTTATCATAAAGACGAAAATAATTTTGAATTGTGATTGTTGCTAAAGTCTGCGTTTCTCTTTCAATGCGAACGTTTTCTTTAGCCTCTAGAGCTTGGTGTAATCCATCAGAATATCGTCTTCCTGGCAAAACACGGCCCGTAAATTCATCAACAATCATTACTTTCCCATCTTGCATAACGTATTCTACATCTTTTTCATATAATGTGTATGCTTTAAGTAATTGATTAAAATTATGAATGGTACCACTACGATCAGCATGAAGCTGGTGGGCTTTTTCTTTTTCCTTCTCTTTTTCTATGGGACTCAAATCATTACGCTCATCAATCTCAAGCAATAATTCTCCAAGGTCTGGAATAATAAAAGTATCGGGATTATCTGGAGATAATAAATTTCTACCTTTTTCAGTAATGTCCATTACGTGGCTTTTTTCATCAATCGCAAAATATAAATCAACATCAACCTCATGCATTTTTTTGTCTCTGGTATATATTGACTCTATTTCTTGTGCAAGTTTTAGCATACCTGGCTCTTGAAATATTTTCATTACACTTCTATTCTTTGGCATTCCACGTTGTGCCTGTAACAGTTTCAAGCCTGCATTGTCTTCATCTCCATCATCTAAAAATTTTTGTGCCTGACGAACTAGGTCAGAAATAAGCGATGATTGAGTTTTTACTAACTTTTGGACACCAGGTTTTAGCGTTGTAAATGTCTCGTCTACTGGAGAATCGACAGCACCTGATATAATTAGTGGGGTTCGCGCCTCATCAATAAGTACACTATCAACTTCATCAACAATTGCAAAAGCATGGCCTCTTTGTACTTTTTCATCTTTACTTAATGCCATATTATCCCTAAGATAATCAAAACCAAATTCGTTATTTGTACCATAGGTGATATCACAACTATACATTTCTCTTCGCTGAATATTATCCATTGAATTCAAAATAAACCCAACAGTTAAGCCTAATCGCTTATATACCTCACCCATCCATTCTGCATCTCTCTGTGCAAGATAATCATTAACGGTAATAACGTGTACTCCTCTTCCTGTCAAAGCATTAAGATAAATTGGCATTGTCGCAACTAATGTCTTTCCTTCACCAGTTTTCATCTCAGAAACTTTTCCATTATGCAATGTAATTGCACCTAATAGTTGAACATCATAAGGCGTCATCTCCCATTTGATTTTTTGACCAGAAACAATCCAGGATGAACCTGACATCCTTCGACATGTTTCTTTAACTATTGCAAAAGCCTCCTCCATAATCAAATTGAGAGAGCCCTGCTCAGCTTTCAAAATTTCTTCGTTTCGTTTATTTTTATCCATATCAATAGGTAAGTCGCGCTCTTTTTCTTTTCGAGAATTAATTATGAATTCCCTTAATTCATTAGTTCTTTTAATCAAATCATCATCTGTTTTCGAGGATAGCGATTCAAATAGTTGATTAATCCTATTGATGACTGGAGAGAGTTTTTTTATCTCTCGATCTGATTTTGTGCCAAATAATTTTGCAAGTACCATAAAATATTTTAACTATCTTCTTTAAGCTGATAATCTTTGTAAACAGCATCAAGTACGCCATTTATAAAACTAGGACTCTCATCAGTACTATATACCTTTGAAATTTCTACCATTTCGCTAATTGATACTTTTGGGGGTATTTCATTTATAAAAAATATTTCACAAATACCCATCCGTAGCAATAAACGATCTATTTTTGCCACACGATCAAATTCCCAGTTTTGGAGATGAGATTTAATTAATTCATCTGCCCATTGAATATTATCCATAACACAAAAAAAAAGTAAATGGATAAATTCGGAATTTTTTTTTCGATCTGGTTTTGAATTTAGTATTCTTTCAAGGACTAATTTTGGTTTTTCTTCTGAAAACTGTTGTGCAAACAATGCTTCTAAGACACCTTTCCTTGCATTTCTTCTTGGATGCATACTAGACATTATCTCGCTTTCCCATGACGTTCTTTTTTGGTAAATATACATTTTTGAGCTTTGATACATCCATAATTCTCTTTTTTGCAACGCTTAGTGCTGCTTTGTGAGTGGTAACATTGTCTTTTTCAGATTTATCGAATATGGTCATTAAGGTATCATAAATTCCTTCTTCTGCTTGTTTGAATGCACGCTCACGATTATAACCCTCTATTTCGTTTGCAACGTTTATAAGACCTCCTGCGTTTATTGCATAATCAGGAGCGTAAAGAATGTCACGATCTTTTAACATTTGGGCATGCGCATCCTCTAATTTAAGTTGGTTATTTGCTGCGCCTGCAACAATTGAACATTTAAGCATGGGAATAGTTTCATCGTTCAATATCGCTCCAAGTGCACATGGAGCATAAATATCTACATTAGCTTTATAAATCTCATTTGGCTTAATAACTTTTGCTCCAAATTCATTGGCTACACGCTTGGTAGGTTCATTATGTATATCCGTAACATAGAGCATAGCACCTTCTTTGTGTAAATATTTACAAAGATAATAACCAACTTGGCCTAATCCCTGAACTGCAATTTTTAATCCTTGAAGCGAATCTTTTCCTAATTGTTTTTTTACACTTGCTTTAATGCCTGAGCAGGTACCTAATGCAGTAACTGGTGATGGGTCGCCACTGCCTCCTAGAGCGCGAGAAATACCAGTTACATAACTCGTTTCCATTCTCACCCATTCCATATCTTTGACACTTGTGCCAACATCTTCAGCAGTTATGTATCTACCTGCCAGACCTTGAACAAAACGACCAAATGAACGAAAAAGTATTTCATTCTTTTCCTTTTTTGAATCACCAATTATAACAGCTTTTCCTCCGCCAAGGTTTAAACCTGCAATTGCAGCCTTGTAGCTCATCCCTCTTGAAAGTCTCAATACATCATTAAGAGCATCTCTTTCAGTTTCATAATTCCACATCCTACAGCCACCTAAAGCTGGACCAATAGTTGTACTATGAATTGCGATAATTGCTTTTAATCCTGTTCCTTTATCATTACAATAAACGACTTCTTCATGCCCTTTATTATCCATGCTCTGAAAAACAGATAACATAATATTTTATATTTTTTTATTCTTGTTAATAATGTGAAGCCATCCAAACGGGTCTTTAATTTCTTGACGCCGAATGCTTGTTAAAGCTTCTTTGCATTTTTTTGCTATTGGACCGATACTTCCACTAGAAAATTCGCATACTCTATTTTGATACTTAATTTTTCCTACTGGTGCAATTGTGACGGCAGTTCCTGTACAAAATACCTCATCTGCCTCAAGCATTTCATCTAGATAAACGTCAGTTTCTAATACTCTCATACCTAAGATATCTCTTGCAATTTTACATACTGAATCTCTTGTTACACCATCTAATATAGACCCACTCAACTTTGGTGTTTTTAAAACTCCATCTTTATAAATAAACAAATTAGCTGACCCTAGCTCTTCAACTCGTTCACCATTAACAGCATCTAAATATATTACCTCATCAAAACCTTTCTTTTTAGCCATGGTTAGTGGATATAGCGATGCTGAATAATTTCCAATTGCCTTTGCATTACCAATACCTCTTGGTGCAGCTCGATGAAAATTTGTTTCTACCTTTAGACATAGAGGCTTAATTCCTCCTTTGAAATAAGACCCCACAGGAGATACAAATACTACAAAGGTATACTCTGATACAGCTCTTACACCGAGTGCTGGTGCAGTACCCCATACTATTGGTCTAATATACATGCTCCCCTTACCATATGGGGGAACATAGCCTATGTTGTCTTTTACAGTTTGAATAACAGCATCTATAAAAAAGTCAGAATCAATTTTAGGAATACACATTCTTTGAGTAGACCACTCCATCCTTTTTGCATTACGCTGTATTCTAAAAAGAACAATATTATCCTTTATTGTGTGGTATGCCTTAGTACCCTCAAAAACACCTTGTCCATAATTTAAAACGCCTGCTGCAGGCGATAATTCAATATTACCATATGGCACAAGTGCCCCCCCTTTCCATTTTTCATCAATTGAACATTTCGCCATAAACATACTGCGCGTTTCTATAGGATTAAATCCTAACTCTTCCCATTTAATATTCTCTTTTTTTAAATTCATTTCAATAACTCCCTGCTAATGACAAGCCTTTGTATTTCTGAAGTGCCCTCATATATCTCAGTTATCTTTGCATCACGCATTAATCTTTCAATACCATATTCTTGCATATAACCATACCCCCCGTGAATTTGCACAGATTCTGTTGCAGAAGACATAGCAGTAGTAGAAGCAAACAATTTTGCCATTGAACTTATTTTTGCATAATCTTTACCTTGGTCTTTATAACTAGATGCCTTCCAAACTAATAATCTTGCAGCATCAATGTCTGTTGCAATATTTGCAAGCTTATCCTGAATTGCACCAAACTTGCAGATTGGTTTACCAAATTGTTGTCTTTCTTTAGAATATTTAATTGCACTTTCTAATGATGAACGTGCTAAACCTACCGATTGCGCTGCAATTCCAATACGGCCCCCGCCTAATGCTTTCATTGCAATTGAAAAACCATCTCCTTCATCACCAAGCAAATTTGTTTCAGGTATTTTACAATTATCAAAGTAAAGTTCACACGTGTCAGAAGCTCTTAAACCTAGTTTATTTTCTTTTTTGCCAACAGTAAATCCTGATGCCTCTTTATCAATAATGAATGCAGATATTCCTTTCGAACCTTCTTTTTTATTTGTTCGACAAAATACAATCACAATGTCACTATTTTCTCCACTTGTAACCCAGTTTTTTGTACCATTAATTATATAATGACTTCCATTTTTTTCAGCATAAGTTTTTAAGTTACTTGCGTCAGAACCTGACTGTGGCTCACTCAAGCTGTATGCACCTAATTGCATTCCTCTGGCAAGCGGCTTTAGAAATTGATTTTTTTGCATATCATTGCCCCAATCCATCAAAACTTGGCAAACTAATGAATTATTGACAGACATAATGGTTGATGTTGCAAGTTCTATTGCAGCTATTTCCTCAATTGCAATGACATAAGAGATTGTGTCAAGCCCTGAACCACCCCATTTTTCAGGCACCATCATTCCCATAAAACCAAGCTCTCCTAATTTCTTTACCTCATCTGTTGGAAAATTTTGACTTTCATCACGTTCAATTACACCAGGAAGCAATTGAGTTTTTGCAAACTCCCTAGCCGTTTCCTTAATTAATTCCTGTTCGTTTGTTAGATTAAAATCAATCATTTTTTTCTATAATTAAGGATGAAGCTTCTCCGCCTCCAATGCAAAGGGTTGCAAGTCCAAGTTTTGCTTTAGTTTGAATCATTCCATTTAACAGAGTGGTTAAAATCCTAGCTCCGGATGCACCAATTGGATGTCCAAGGGCAACCGCACCACCATAAATATTCACAATGCTGTGTTCGATATTAAAATCTTGCATCGCAGACATCGTTACAGCAGAGAAGGCCTCATTAATCTCCCATAAATCAATATCATTTGCATTTATTTCTAAATTACGCAATAATTTTTCAATTGCCTTCCCTGGAGCAGTTGTAAACCATTCTGGTTCCTGAGCTGCTGATGCGTGGCCGATAATCGTTGCAATAGGCTTAATTTGTAATTCTTTAGCTTTTTGTTCACTCATTATTAATAAAACCGCAGCACCATCATTTAGTTTAGACGCGTTAGCTGCAGTGATTGTACCATCTTTCTGAAAAGCAGGACTCAAATTGGATATCTTTTCAAAACGTACTTTACGGGGTTCTTCATCAGATTTTATCATTTTTGACTTTTCTTTTTTTTCATCTGATTTAATTGGCACGATTTCATTTTTAAAAATTCCTTGTTCAATAGCCGATATAGCTCTTTTGTAAGATTCAATTGCAAATTGATCTTGATCTTCTCTAGAAAAATTTCGGTCTTTTGCTAACATTTCAGCGCAATTACCCATATGTTGGTTTGTATATGCATCCCACAAACCATCATGGATCATACTATCTATGAACCTCGCGTGCCCTAATCTCTGTCCCAATCTCATATTTTGAGAAATAAAGGGTGCATTGCTCATACTCTCCATGCCACCAGCTAATATAATATCAGCGTCACCGCACCTAATAATTTGATCAGCTAACATAACAGCTTTTAAACCTGAACCACACATTTTATTAATAGTTAGTGTTTCAATCGTATTTGGACATCCACTTTTGATTGTGGCCTGCCTTGCAGGTGCCTGGCCTTGTCCTGCCGAAAGAACATTCCCCAGAATTACCTCATCTATACTGTTTTTATCTAATTTGGTTTCTTGTAAAATTTGTTTTATAACAAATGAACCTAAATCAGAAGCTGAATAGGATGAGAGTTGGCCTTGGAATGAGCCAATTGGTGTACGTTTTGCCGCAACTATTACTGATTTTCGCTGCATATGATTATTTGTAGAAAAACATTTAAATGTTAATATTCAAATTACAAAATATTTTTATTTTTTTCTGAATATTTAAATAATCAATTTCATAACTATAAAAATATCATTCTCTATCATAAGCTTCAATTATTTTCTTTACAAGATGATGACGAACAACATCACTTTTATCTAAATAAACAAATCCCAGACCATTTACATCTTTTAAAATTTTAGATGCTTGAATCAACCCTGAATCAATGGTAGTATGTAAATCAATTTGTGTAATATCTCCTGTAATTATAGCCTTGGAACCTATTCCAAGCCTAGTGAGAAACATTTTCATTTGTAGGGGAGTTGAATTCTGAGCCTCATCTAAAATCATATATGCATTATCCAAAGTCCTACCTCGCATATAAGCAAGTGGAACTACTTCTAATTTTTTTTTCTCTAATAATTCATTCAATCTCGAATCAAAATAAAGCGTCTTAAGAGAATCATACAATGGCGCTAAATATGGATCAACCTTGTCTTTCAAATCGCCAGGCAGAAATCCTAGACTTTCGCCAGCCTCTACTGCAGGTCTACATAAAATGATTCTGTCAACTTCATTGTTATCTAAAGCAGCTAAAGCAAAAGCGACTGAAAGAAATGTTTTACCAGTACCAGCAGGACCAATGCTAAAAACAACATCGTTTTTTTTTACAGTTTCATAGTATTTATGTTGCCCGGCAGTCTTTGGCTTTATTGCTCCTTTTTTTCCAAAATAAATTACCGAATCTGAATTTATATCATCGCTAAATCCATTAGCTGAGTTTGCAATTGATAAGGTAATTAATTTTTGAACATCTCTTGAACTTAAACTACCTTTTGAGCTTAAAGTTGCCATCATTTCAAATAAAACCTCCTTAGCACTTTCAACAAAACTTCCTTCGCCTTGAAGCTTTATTAACTCACCTCTAACAATAATCTTAACAGGCATTGCATCTTCTATCAATCTTAAGTTAGAGTCACCCACGCCAAATAAATTTGTAGGTTCAATTAATTTTAATTCTATGACCTTTTCCAATATTGTCAATAACCTTTAATTTCTCGCTATAAATATAATAACCTTTATGAATTTAAATTTAAACCTAAAATTATTATGCTTTTCAATTTCAGTCATTGTTTTTTCATTTTTTAATTGTGCTGGGAAAAGTATTGAAAAAATTAATGATAATACAGACATTAATGATTTAACTCATAAATCGATAGAATATTGGAATCAACGTACTAATCCAGATGCCTTGAAAAAAGCTGAAATTCTTATTTCTCAAATTATTGAAAAACAACCTGGAAATTTTGAAAGCTCTATACTGCTAGGAAAAATAAAATATATCCAAGGTTATTTTTTTGAAAATAATTTGGAAGAGAGAAAAATTTTATTTTCGGAGGGAAGTGAAATATGTAAAAATGCTGTTTTAACACATCCAGATTTTTATAATATGTTCCCTAATTTTGATAAGAATAATACAGATCAATTACTTGATGTATTGAACAAAGCTCCAAAATCAACTTTACCAGGTCTTTATTGGTGGGGACAAAACCTCATTCTTTATTTAAATGATAAACCAGTAATAGAGAGATTGAATAATAGAGAATTAATGGAACAAATTATGCATAGGGTAGTTGCATTAGATCCAGGATATGATTTCAGTGGGCCATTTAGATTTTTTGGAATTTTATATTCAAGGATACCTGGTTTAGACTTGTCAAAATCAAATACATATTTTGGTAAAGCGATAAAAGCAAATCCACAATTTTTAGGTAACAAATTAATGTTTGCAGAGTTTTATCATCAAAAAGCAGGTAACAAAGAAAAATTTAACTATATACTTAATGAAATTTTGAATAGAAATCTCACAAAACATCCAGAGCTAATGGCGGAGAACTTCTTAATTCAAAAAAAAGCCCAAACGCTACTGGATAATGAGTCATCTCTGTTTGAATAATAACTAAGATTTAATGAGTTTTTATATTTTTCTGAATGAAATCAAGAGAAAATCTGTGATGTTTTAATAATATTGGATTAGAACGAATAAGTTTTTGCTATTTTTTAAGGAATCACCATATCTGAAATTGAGTTATTAAAATAAGTTTGATAAGTATTGAAAAGTATCATCCCCTAATAAATTATTGATTATCATTTTGTTATTATTAAGAGTATAGCTCCATAATAAGTTTAAATTATTACTAATGATTTATCATCATGAGAGTTGACTTCTTAATCAAAATTTTGGTAAAGTGGGCTTGAATTTTATTTAACAATCTAATATTACATTAAAATATAAAAACATTATTTCTTAAGGAGCATTTTAATGCTTACACACATCTTGAAGGTATTTATTTCTGCGTGTATAATTGTAATCGTATCTGAAATATCAAAAAAGAATGCAACTATGGGCGGACTTATTGCATCAATTCCGCTTATTTCTATTTTATCAATGATATGGCTTTACTTAGATACTAATGATATTGGAAAAGTTAAACAATTATCAAATGGAATTTTGTGGATGACATTTCCATCTCTTTCTTTATTTTTAACCTTGCCAGTATTTATAAATCTCGGTATTAAATTTTATTTAAGCCTTTTTATTTCCATTATTATTACATTTATCTTTTATGGTCTAACTTTATTTAGCATAGATTATTTTGAAATTAAAATATAGTTTTTAATAACATTTATAAACGTTTAGGCAACTTATTAATTTCCACTTTTAATGGAAATAGCTAAGTCTTTTAACTGTGAATCGCTGACCCTGCTAGGGCTATCATCCATTAATGAGGCTGCAGAGGTAGTCTTTGGAAAAGCAATTACATCTCGAATATTTTCTGTACCCGCAAGTAACATCACAAGCCTATCAAATCCAAAAGCTATACCTCCATGTGGTGGAGCTCCGTATGATAATGCCTCTACTAAAAACCCAAATTTTTCGATAGCTTCATCAATATTTAATCCTAATAATTTAAATATTTTTTCCTGAATTTCTGGCGAATGAATTCTTATGGACCCTCCTGCAATTTCATAACCATTCATAGTTAAATCGTAACCACGACTCAACGCATTTGAAGGATCTGTTTCTAATAACTTCATATCACTTTCCCTTGGAGCTGTAAATGGGTGATGCATTGCGAAAAAACGATTTTCTTCATCATCAAATTCAAACATAGGAAATTCGGTAACCCAAACTGGAGAGTAATTAGATTTTTCAATTAATTTTTCATTTTTCCCAATTTCATCACGGAGTTTTCCTAAAGCTGTTAAAACAACTTTTGAATCATCGCCAATCATAAATAAAATATCACCATCAACCATTTTTAATTTTTTAGCCATTTTTTGCTGGATTTCTAAATTAAAAAATTTGGATATACCGCCTTCAAATAGGCCATTTTGATGTTTCATCCATGCTAAGCCTTTTGCCTTATATTTCTTGACAAATTCTGTATATGAATCAATTATCCTCCTTGAATACTTAGCTCCTCCATCTACAACTAAACCTTTTACCATCTCTACATCACGAAAAGCATTAAATTCAGATATATTAGTAAACTTTTTAACATCTATAAGTTTCATATCAAATCTAAGGTCTGGCTTATCTGTCCCATAAGTTTCCATTGCCTCAGAATATGTTAATCTTTGAAAGGTTTCTGGTAATTCAATTCCGCTGACAACTTTAAAAATATGCCTTGTAAGGGCTTCCATATAGCTAAAAACATCTTCTTCTTCAACAAATGACATTTCAATATCAATTTGCGTAAACTCAGGTTGCCTATCAGCCCTAAGATCTTCATCTCTAAAACATTTTACAATTTGAAAATATCTATCAAAACCGGAAATCATCAAAATCTGTTTATAAATTTGCGGAGATTGAGGTAGAGCATAAAATTTCCCTTTGTGAACCCTACTAGGAACTAGATAATCTCTTGCTCCTTCCGGAGTTGACTTCATAAGCATAGGTGTTTCTATTTCCACAAAATTATTTTTTGATAAAAAGTTTCTGGTCGCCTGATAAGCCTTGTGTCGAATAATAAGATTTTTTTGTAATTCATCAATTCTGAGTTCAAGATAACGATATTTCAGCCTAAGATCTTCCTCTGCATTGCTTCTATCATTTAACATAAATGGTAATGGCTTCGATTCATTGAGTATAATAAATTCAAAAACTAGAACCTCGAATTCGCCAGTAAGTAAATTTGGATTAATTGCTGATTTTTCTCTTTTCCTAACTTTTCCGCGTATGGATAGGATATCTTCCATCGAAATTTTCTTAACATTTTCAAAATCATTTTTATGTTCATTAGCATCAAATACAATCTGTGTTTTACCATACCTATCACGAATATCTATGAAAATAATTTGTCCATGCAACCTAACCTTATTTACCCAACCATTTAATTGGACAATGCTACTGAGGTCATTATCCCTAATTTGTCCACAATTGTGTGTACGTTTAAACATAATTAATCATATTTACTTTTAAAAAAAAACCGCAGGTAAATTACAAGCGGTTTAATTATAAATTATTAGTTAAAAATTTATCTTTTTGAAACTCTTAAACGATTCAATGCCCTCAAAAGTGATGCTTCCACTCGTATATTATTTATTTCAGAATCCTTTTCAATCTTTCTTTGATTTGCTCTATCAAGCGATCTCTGAGCACGATCTGAATCAATATCACTTGATTTTTCAACTGATTCAACTATTAACTTAACTGAGTTATCTAAAATCTCTGCGAAACCTCCTCCAGTTGCATAGTATTCACTTTTCCCGTCTTTTGTAATTTTTATTTCACCAATTGTCAATGCTATTATTCCTTCCCTATGTTTATTCATAATTCCAAAGGAGCCATCTATACCAGGGCATCTTAGATAATTTATCTCTCCTAATTTTACCTCCTTAATGGGTGTTACTATATCTAAATTAAACAACTGCATCAAGAAGCAGATTTTTTATGTTTTTCTATCGCTTCATCAATTGTGCCTACATATGAAAAAGCATTTTCTGGTAGATCATCAACCTCACCTTTTAAAATTGCATCAAATCCAGATACAGTATCCTCTAAACTTACATATCTACCAGGAGTACCTGTAAATTGTTCAGCTACAAAGAATGGTTGTGACATAAATTTCTGAATTTTTCTTGCTCTTGCGACAGTTAGTTTATCATCATCTGATAACTCATCCATACCTAAAATAGCAATGATGTCTTGTAATTCTTTGTATTGTTGAAGAACGGATTGGACATCACGTGCAACATTGTAGTGCTTATCACCTATGATTCTAGGATCTAAGATTCTTGAAGTAGAGGCTAATGGGTCAACCGCAGGATAAATTCCAAGTTCGGCAATTTTTCGTTCTAGAACGCTAGTCGCATCTAAATGAGCAAATGCAGTAGCGGGTGCTGGATCTGTTAGATCATCTGCAGGAACATATACAGCTTGAACCGATGTAATAGAACCATTTTTGGTTGAGGTAATACGCTCTTGAAGATCTCCCATTTCTGTAGATAGAGTTGGTTGGTATCCAACTGCTGAAGGCATACGACCAAGTAGTGCAGATACTTCAGAACCTGCTTGAGTAAATCTGAAAATGTTATCAATAAAAAGTAAAACATCTCTTCCCTCATCATCTCGAAAAAATTCTGCCATAGCCAATCCACTCAATGCCACACGCAATCGAGCACCTGGAGGTTCATTCATTTGCCCAAAAACCATTGTTGTTTTATCAATAACTCCAGATTCAGTCATTTCTGCATATAAGTCATTACCTTCTCGCGTTCTTTCACCAACTCCAGCAAATACTGAATAACCACCGTGCTCAGTAGCAATATTCCTGATTAATTCTTGAATTAATACTGTTTTACCTACTCCTGCACCACCAAAAAGACCAGTTTTCCCTCCTCTAGTATAAGGCTCCATTAAATCGACAACTTTAATCCCTGTTACTAAAGCTTCTGTTGAAGTTGCTAGGTCTTCATGTTTAGGAGCAGGACGATGAATGGGGTTTCTACTATCAGTTTCACACTCGCCTTTCTCATCAATAGTATTTCCTAGCACATCAAATAGCCGACCCAATGTCTTCTCGCCAACTGGTACAGATATGGGTTCACCAGTATCTAATACAGCATCACCCCTTACTAATCCATCAGTTGTATCCATCGCAACCGTACGAACTACTGAATCACCAAGATGTTGTGCTACTTCAAGTACAAGAGTTTCTCCATCACCCCTATCAATTGTTAATGCATTATAAATATCTGGTAGATGTCCATCATTAAATACAACATCGACTACTGCACCCATTACTTGTGAAATTTTTCCATTTTTTGGCATACGATAATATCCTTTTTTATTAATCTAGAGCTTCAGCACCGCTTACGATTTCAAGCATTTCAGTGGTTATGGAGGCTTGTCTGGCTTTGTTAAATTGTAACGTTAAATCTTTAATCATATCCTGCGCATTTGAAGTTGCATTTTCCATAGAAAGCATACGTGCGGCTTGCTCACTAGCATACGACTCAAGTAAATATTTCCACATTTGCACGTTAAGGTGCCGTGGAATTAATGTATTTACTAATTCTTCCTTTGAAGGTTCATATAGCCTATCTTTGGGACCACTTTTATTTGATTCATAATTTAACGGCAATAATATCTCAGACTTAACTTCCTGCTGCGCAACATTAACAAAATAGTTATAGACAACATGAATTTCATCCACAACACCACTTGTGAAATGGTCTATTGCACTTCTACCTATCATCATTGCATTCTCAAACTCCATTTCTGCCCAGAAATCAATATGGCTTTCTATTATATTATAATTTCTATATGCGAAATAATCTCTTGCTTTTTTCCCAATACAAAATATATCAACTTTATCTTTTCCAAATTCATCAATTTCTCTTTGAGCGATTTTAAGCAAATTTGAATTAAATGCTCCTGCAAGGCCACGATCAGCGCATACTACTACATAAGCTTTCCTCTGAATTTTCCTTAAATCTAATAATGGTAATCTTCCTATTTCAATATCTGGTAAGAGATGCTCAATTACCTCAGAGAGCGAACTGCTGTAAGGTCGCGCCTGTTCCATACGCTCTTGCGCTCTTCTCATTTTAGCTGCAGCAACCATTTTCATGGCTTTGGTTACTTTCTGAATACTTTTTACAGATTTAATTCTATCACGAATGTCTTTAAGATTTGCCATAGAGGTTAAGCTTTAAATCCTGCCTTATATTCTTTGATTGCTTTATCAAGCATTTCTTCTGCTTCATCGCTTATTACACCATCCTTGACAATAGAATCTAAACTATCTTTTGCATTTGCATCTAAATATTCAAAAAGGCCAGATTCAAATTCTGAGATTTTATCAACAGATAAATCATCTAAGTGGCCCTTTGATGCCGCAAATATTATTGCTACCTGTTTTTCCACATCCATAGGTACATACTGATTTTGTTTCAATATCTCAACCATCCTTTCTCCACGCGTTAGTTGAGAAAGAGTTGCCTGGTCTAAGTCTGAACCAAATTTTGCAAAAGCCTCTAGCTCTCTATATTGAGCTAAATCTAGGCGCAGTGTTCCAGCAACAGACTTCATAGCTTTTATCTGGGCATTACCTCCAACTCTTGACACTGATAAGCCAACATCAATAGCTGGTCTTATCCCAGAATTAAATAGATTTGTTTCCAAGTATATTTGACCATCAGTAATTGATATTACATTCGTTGGAATGTACGCAGAAACATCCCCTTCTTGAGTCTCAATAATTGGTAATGCAGTCAAAGAACCTCCACCTAAATTTTTAGAGAGCTTTGATGCTCGTTCTAATAGACGACTATGTAAATAAAATACGTCTCCTGGGAAAGCTTCTCGACCTGGTGGCCTACGAAGCACTAATGACATCTGTCGATATGCAACAGCTTGCTTAGAAAGATCGTCATAAACAATCAAGGCATGCTTTCCATTATCTCTAAAATATTCGCCCATAGCAGCTCCTGCGTAGGGTGCTATATATTGCATTGGTGCAGGATCTGATGCATTTGCAGCAACCACTGTAGTGTATTCCATTGCCCCATTACTCTCAAGCTCTTGAACCAATGCAGCAACAGTTGAAGCTTTCTGTCCAATTGCAACATATATACAGAATACAGGTTCATCAGTATTATGAGTATATTTTTGATTTATTATGGCATCAATAGCCACTGCTGTTTTTCCTGTTTGTCTGTCTCCAATAATTAATTCCCTCTGTCCCCTACCGATGGGAATCATACTATCTACTGCCTTTATTCCTGTTTGCAGTGGTTCATTTACAGGAGAACGGGCCATTACACCTAATGCTTTTCTTTCTATTGGCAAGGTGTGTTCTGTTTTAATGGGACCTTTACCATCGATTGGCTGGCCTAAAGGATTCACCACTCTACCGAGCATTGCGTCTCCAACGGGGACTTCAACAACCCTATCTGTTCTTTTGGCAAGGTCACCTTCTTTGACAAGACGTGATTCACCAAACAAAACAAGCCCCACATTATCTTCTTCAAGATTGAGCGCCATCCCAAAAACATCATTCGGCAACTCAACTAGCTCTGAGCTCATTACATTTTCAAGTCCTGACACTCGAGCTACACCATCCCCTACCTCCAAAACCTCACCAACTTCTGAGATATTAACTGAGCCATCAAATTTTTCTATCTGCTCACGGAGTAATTGTGTTAATTGACTAGTATTTATTTCCATAATTTCCTATAGTATTATTTTTGCAGAAGTCCTGTGCGAAGACTCTGTAATTGGTTTTGAATTGAAGCATCTAAAAAGGTATTTTCAATTCGAAGCTTGATGCCACCTAAGATGCTTGGGTCTGTTTCTACAGAAAGCTTAGTTATTTTCCCAAGAATATCATCAAGGGATGCTTTCAGAGACAATATTTCTTCATCACTCATCTTTGAAGAAACTACACCTCTAACTTCCACTATGTTTTTTCTTTTCTTATATAATGAATCGAAAAGGATAAATGTTTTATGGAGTTCATTAGGCGCATTACTACCTTTAAAATATGAAAAAATCTCATTTACTAAAGGGTGGCTTTGTTCCAATAATATTTTACCTAATATTTCAGCTTTATTACTAGCTTTGATTTTTTTTGACTGAATAAATGCACGAAATTGACTGTTATCTGAAATAAGTTCATCTAAATGAGTAAACGAATGTTTAACCTGGTTTAGTGAATTGTTCTTTTCAGCCACATCAAACAATGCTTGCGCAAGGTTCTTAGGACTTATTTTATGCTTCATAATCCCTTAATTCCTTGATTGATTGTTCAATTATATCCACGTTATCCTGTGTTGAAAGGTTTTTTTTAATTACCTTTTCTGCGATTGAAATAGTAAGGTTTACGACTTCCTGCCTAATCTCTGATATAGCCTTATCCTTTTCCACATTTATCTGAATATTTGCTTCCTCTTTAAGCTTTTTTGCTTCTAATTCAGTTTGGGCTTTTATTTCAACTTTTATCTTTTCAGCAGCAGATTTTGCTTCCATCCTTATTTCTTGAGCCTCAGAACGAGCTTTGGCAATTATATTTTCCGACTCATCATGTAATCGTTTTATTTCATTCTGAGCATTTTCTGCATCCTTTAATGATGTCTTTATCGCATTTTCTCTATCATTCAGAGCCTTAAGTAATGGTTTCCAAGCAAATTTGGCTAGAACATAACAAAGTATCAAAAAAGTAAGAATAGTCCATATGAAAAGTCCTGGATCTAGCCTGACTAAAGGATTTGGTTGATTGCCTGAAGCTAAAGTAGACTCATGGATGTCACTTGCTTTCAAATTTAATTTCTGCTGATTCATAACTATCTTTAATGCCAATTATAGAATAAGCATTAAAAATGTGAACACCTCTGCAAGAATAGCGACCCCTTCGAGAAGGAAGAGTGGCAGATTAACTGCACCAGTTATTTTATCTGCAGCCTCGGGCTGGCGAGCTATGCTTTCAGCAGCAGCTGCGGCAAATTTCCCAATTCCGAGCCCTGCACCTATTACAATCAGTCCCATTCCAATTGGGATAAATGAAGTTGCTGTCATTTTTTTTTCCTTTTTTTATTAATTAATATTTTTTAATGGTGGACATGTATTGCCATACCAATAAATACTGCAGTTAGAAGCGTAAAAACATAGGCCTGAACAAGAACCACAATTATTTCAAGACCTGCAATAGCTGCAGCCATTGGTACAGAAATAAATGAAACACCAATTCCAGCTGCAGTACTGTGAAACATATCACCAAAAATTGCCATCAAAGATAAAAGAGCAAGTAGAGCAATATGTCCACCTGTCATATTTGCTGCTAAGCGCATTGTAAGCGCAAATGGTTTTACAAAAAGACCCATTATTTCAATGGGCACTAAGATAATGTATACTGGCCAGGGTAGCCCATGGGGGACAAGATTTTTCCAATGCTTTGTAAAACCATGTGCTAAAATTCCAGCTATCATTATTGAAAAAAATGTTATGGTCGCAAGTGCACCCGTAACATTGAAGTTCCCAGTCGCTGTAGCCCCACCATGCAATAAGTGGTTTATGAAATTATCCTCTGAATAGGGCGCACCAAATATCGGTTCAAAAACAAAACGATTTAAAGCGCCCAGGGTATCAAAAATTGGAATCATGCCTATGCCATTTGCAAATAATATGAAGAAAAAGAAGGTAAGTATAATTGGGCACCAGGTCATAACCCATTTTTCCCCTACATTTGGCTTTACAATGCTATCTCGAATAAATTGAACTATTGCCTCGATTGCGTTTGTCCATCCGCTTGGAATGTGCTTATCCTTCTTTAAATAACTTCTAACTGGAATTATAATGACCAGACCTACAATGAATGCAACAAGCCATAACATAAAAACGTGTTTCGAAATACTAAAATCGATACCATAATTGCTATAAATATATTGTAATAAAGTAGAACCTGATTTGTCAATTATATGATGTCCAGAGGTAGTGTTGGAAACATGACCTATGATAAAATCTCCGACCTGCTCTTTAACACTTTTAGAAGACTGGCTTTCTGCAGCTACGATCATACAAATATTGTTGTACTTTTAGTTAGGTCTTTTTAATACTGAAATACGTTTAATTAATATTGCTTCAACTACATGAAGCACCAAAAAAAAGCCCGTGAAACTACAAATAAACACGATGGGTTGGAAAGTATAATATTGGATTAATAATACTAATGAAATTCCATAATAAAACATCTTTATAATAAATCCTATTGCAATTGTCTTTGTCAAATTTATTGAACTTTTTTTTGATGCCTTTAGAACAAAGTAAACAGTAACCATCCCAGCTAATGCTGGTAAAAACCAACCGATGGTTAGTTCAAAAAGATAATGTCTTAACAAAATAATCAAAATCGATAAAACTGAAAAAGACAAAAATAATCCAGATAAAAAAAATTTCATTTTTTTCTGTAAATAATTTTATAAAGATGATAAAAACCAACAGTCAAACCAATGCATAATCCAGTTAAAGTTCCAATAGGGGTTGACTCACTAAGCTTATCAATGTACCATCCAAAATAAGTAAAAATTAATATGGATGTAATTAGACCATATGATGAAGCTGCAACTGGCCCTGACCGATTGATGATTTTTTGCATTTCCATAAATTGTTTTCCAAAATTATTTTGATCAGGATTATAATTTTTTCCCATAGAATTCAAAGAAATAATTAATTATCGGTTAATTCTTCTAAAATATCGCATTTACCCTCAAATTTTGCTCCATCCTCAATTAGAAGCTTCCTGTATGTGATATCTCCGTTTAGTTCGCATTTTTTGCCTAGAACTACTTGTCCATTAGATTTAATGTTGCCGTTAACTACCCCACCAACTCTTATATCGCTTCCTTTTATATTACCATCTACTATACCATTTTGAGCAATCCTAACAGGACCATCCGTTTCTATGTCACCTTCAACACATCCGTAAACAATTATTCCCTCTTTCAAGTAGATAGGTCCTTTTACTTTTGCATCCGCACCAATCATTGTATGAACATTTTGGAAATTAATATTACTCATTTTTAAAAGTTAAATCTGATGGATAATATTCAGGGAAAAAGATAAATGGGTCTACAGGAGTAGATTTATGCCAAATCTCAAAATGTAAATGAGGACCGGATGATAAACCTGTGCTGCCAACCAATCCTATCACTTCACCACGATCAACAAAATCCAATTGGGTTTTAAAATTTTCTTGGTTATGGGCATAGTGAGTAAAATAATCATCACCATGGTAAAGGATTATCATATTACCAAATTCATAAGTCCATCCTGAAAACACAACAACTCCTGATGCTGAAGCAAGAATAGGCGATCCCTCTTTTGAAACAATATCAATTCCATTGTGACTTTGTTTAATATACAAAGCTAAATCCTCTGATCTTTGACTAACAAAACCACTTATCGGTGCAACAGAAGGTATGTTCTCTACATAGCTAATTTGGTTTGTTCTAGATTGATATAAATTGATTGAAGAATCAATTAGAATAGGTTTTGATTCCAAGTCTATTTTAGAACCTAATGATAAACGAATTAAATCATCCATTTGAATAATACGTTCAAGGTCTCTTGAAAGATCTAATATTCTAGTGCGTTCCATAGCAAACTTATGATAATTTTGTTTTATTTTAGAATATTCCTTAGACTTTATATGTAGATAATAAAAACTACATATACTAGCAATAAATGATAGGCAAAGAATGGATGATGTTACTAAAAAAGTCCTCTTGGAAAAATGATATGATCGAGTGTTATTTTCACTATCGGGGATAAACAAAACAGTATACTTTTTTGATTTCATAAATTAGGTTATGATATTGAATTTATAAGATCGATTATTCTATCAAGATCATCTTCTGAAAAATAAAAAATTTCAATACTTCCACTATTTTTCTTGTGCTTGATATTCACTTTTGTACCTAGTGTTTGAATTAATTGATTTTCAACTTCTAGTAACTGTTTTGATTTTGATTTTGAATTCCTGCTTTTCTGTTGTTTTATTGTTTTTTTGAAAAGGTTTTCAGAAGCTCTCACACTAAGATCTTTATCTAGAATTGTTCTCCAAATTTTATTCATTGCGCTTGTTGTTTTGCCTTGCAGTATAGCCCTTGCATGGCCAGCAGTTATAGAACCAGACCTCAGACTTTTACGAATTTCTAATGGCAATTTAAGAAGTCTCAATGAATTTGATATAGTAACCCTTTTTTTCCCTACAGCTTTGGCTATTTTCTCATGCGACAATCCAAACTTGGAGTTCAGTACAGAATATGCTTCTGATTCTTCCATTGCATTAAGATCTTGTCTTTGTATGTTCTCAATCAAAGCGATTTCCATAATTTCTGCTTCATTTTTTACAGTTATTACATAAGCAGGTAACTTTCTTTTCTTTGCTAATTTCGCTGCCCGCCATCTACGTTCGCCAGCAATGATTTCATACCTGTTTTTTACCTTTCTAACCGTAATTGGTGTTATAACCCCTTTTTCTTCTATTGATTTAGTTAGTTCATCCATGGCAATTTTATCAAAATTTCGTCTAGGCTGTTGGGTATTGGGAGATATGTTATTAATTGCAATATCAGTTACAACCGGTTTTGAGCTTACTCTTTTTTTTGGTGGTTTTAGGTCTATTTCAGTCTTTGACCGAATTAATGCTTCTAAACCTTTACCTAATCTATTATTTGACACGTTGTAAGATCTCTTCAGTTAAATTCATATAATTTTGAGCGCCTGTAGAATTGGCATCATATAAAAGAGCAGGTTTACCAAAACCAGGAGCCTCGCTTAATCGTACATTACGATGAATGTATGTTTTAAACAATTTTTCCTTGAAAAAACTATTAACCTCATTTACAACTTGTTTTGATAGGTTCAATCTAGAATCATACATAGTCATTAGGATACCGATAATTTCTAAATTCTCATTCAAGTTTCGTTGAACTAATCTTACAGTATTTAGCAATTGTCCAAGTCCTTCTAGAGCATAATATTCACATTGTATCGGTATTACAATAGAATCAGAAGCAGTCAATGCATTAATTGTCAATATACCTAATGAGGGAGGGCAATCAATTATTATAATATCATATTTATCTCGAATATTTTCTAATGCTTTTTTTAATTGATATTCTCTTGCCAGAACATTGACTAATTCTATTTCAGCGCCAACTAAATCATTAGTGGAAACTATAATATCAAGAGTTGGAAATGATGTTTTAGTGATTTCATTTTCAATTCCTTCCCCTTTTAAGATAGTTTCATAAATATTACCTCTTGAATCATTAAATAAATCTGCAAGTCCTGTCGTTGCATTTGCTTGAGGATCAAGATCGATTAATAATGTCTTAATTTCTGTAACAGCTAGACTTAATGCCACATTTACTGCAGAAGTAGTTTTACCTACACCACCTTTTTGGTTTGTGAATGCTAATATTTTTGACATTAAGTTAAATTCTATAATATTAAAGGTAAAATTTATGATACGTTTTTGACTTTGCCCTTAATAAAAGATTAAAAAAATTTAATCTATTTTAAATGGCATTAACTTCAGACACTAAAATTTATCGAAATTAATTATATATGAAAGCATTAGTCAAAAACTCAGATAGTCATGGCATTTGGATGGAAGATGTACCTCAACCAATATGCAAAGCAAATGAGGTTAAAATTAAAATAACGCATACTGCAATCTGCGGGACTGATTTACATATTTATGAGTGGGATGAATGGGCGCAAAGAAATTTAAATCTTCCACTAATTATTGGACATGAATTTTGTGGTGTAATAGAAGAAATTGGTTCTGGCGTAACACATTACAAAACTGGGCAACGTGTTTCAGGAGAAGGGCATATTACTTGCGGATATTGTAGAAATTGCAGGGCAGGGAAAAGACATTTATGCCACAAGACAATTGGTATAGGGATACATAGAAGCGGGGCCTTTGCAGAGTATCTTGTCATTCCAGAAACTAATATATGGCCAATAGATAATATAGACTCCGAAATTGCAGCATTTTTTGATCCTTTTGGGAATGCGGTTCACACAACTCTTTCATATAATATTACGGGAGAAGATGTATTGATAACTGGAGCAGGACCAATTGGATTAATGTCCACAGCCATATGTAATTTTGTAGGAGCTCGTAATGTAGTTGTTACAGACGTGAATGATTACCGTTTAAAATTAGCTATGAAAATGGGAGCAACTAAAACAATTAATACATCAAAAGACACCATTAATGAATATTTTAATGAACTAAATATGGTCAGCGGTTTTGATGTAGGTTTAGAGATGTCAGGAAATTCAGTTGCATTCAATTCAATGCTTGACAATATGTATAATGGTGGCAACATTGCTCTTTTGGGATTGCTCCCAAATAATACTAAAGTAAATTGGGATCACGTAATATTTAAAGGTTTAAACATAAAAGGGATATACGGAAGAGAAATGTATGAGACTTGGTATAAAATGACTCAAATGTTGAAAAGTGGATTAAATATTTCTAAAGTACTAACTCATAAACTGAAAATTGAAAATTACAATGAAGCTTTTGAAATAATGGCTAGTCGTAATTGCGGTAAAATAGTTTTAGAATGGTAAACAAAAATTATGTATAGCCATTACAAAAAAGAATTATCTGATTTAATTAATGATGGTCTTTATAAAAATGAAAGAATCTTAACAAAACCACAAAGCGTAAAAGTACAAACAGTTGAAGAAAGTGTACTTAATTTTTGTGCTAATAATTATCTAGGGCTTGCAAATAATCCAGCTTTAATAAATGCAGCTAAAACTGCTTTAGATAATTATGGATTTGGAATGGCATCAGTACGATTTATATGCGGAACTCAAGACATCCATAAAGAGCTAGAACATAAAATTTCTGATTTTTTTTATACAGATGATACTATTTTGTATACATCATGCTTTGACGCAAATGGGGGTTTATTTGAAACGATTTTAGGTGTTAAAGATGCAATTATTTCAGACTCCCTGAACCATGCATCAATTATCGATGGAATACGTCTTTGCAAAGCACAGAAGTATGTCTATAAAAATAGTAATATGGATGACCTTGAAAAAAAACTAAAAGCATCTCAAAATGCAAGAATCAGACTAATCGCCACTGATGGTGTATTTTCAATGGATGGCAATATTGCAAAATTAAAAGAAGTCACACAACTAGCAGAAAAATATGATGCTATTGTAATGGTTGATGATAGTCACGCTACTGGGTTTATCGGTAAAACTGGAAGAGGATCTGGAGAATATCACAATGTAATGAATAAAATAGATATTTTTACATCTACCCTTGGAAAGGCATTGGGAGGAGCTTCAGGAGGATTTACTACGGGTAAAAAAGATATCATTGACTTGCTAAGGCAACGTTCTAGGCCATATCTATTTTCTAATTCTGTTGCTCCATCTATTGTGGCAGCCGGAATAGAAGTTTTTAAAATAATTTCAAATAGCACTATTCTTAGAGATAAATTAGAGAAAAATACTATATATTTTAGAAAAAAAATGAAAGAGGCTGGCTTTGAAATACTAGATGGTATCCATCCAATAGTTCCAATTATGTTATATGATGCGTTAGTAGCAAAAAAGATGGCAAGTGAAATGCTCAAGGAAGGAATCTATGTAATTGGTTTCTATTATCCTGTAGTACCAAAAGGAAAAGCTAGAATACGTGTACAAATTTCTGCAGAGATGACTAAAAAACATTTAGATTTTGCAATAAATTCATTTGTAAAAGTTGGCAAGAATATGGATATAATCCCAAAATAAATTTAATGTCTGTTTTCTTGCTACCCTGAGAGACACTAGAGTATATTCACCGGCTTTTTAATCTACATAAAATTAAATTAAATGAAAAATAGCTTAACACCTAGATACATGATTATTGGAATAATCCTCGCTTGGGCAATTTATGCTCTCCAACCAACATGGAAGTATGAAAGGATGACAGAAGAACAAAAGGAAGAATTACGAATCTCTGGTAAATTGCAACAAGCTGAATCAAGAATAATCAAACAAGGACTTGACTTGAAAGGAGGAATGTATATCGTCCTTGAAGCTGACGTACCTCTACTGGTAAATAATCTTGCACAGCTAAAAGATGCTCGACTTGAAGAACTAATTAATAATTCCAAATTAAACTCAGTTGAATTGAACCAAGATTTTTTTCTAGTCTTTGAAAACAACGTAAAAAAGGGAAATATCAAACTTTCACGATACTATCATGAATATGGAGCATCACAAGACCAAATAATATCAGCTTTAAAAGATGAAGCAGATGACGCAATAAATCGCGTTCTTGAAATTTTACAAAATAGAATTGATCAATTTGGAGTTTCCGAACCTACCATTCAAAAACAAGGTCAACATCGCATTGTTGTAGAATTAGCTGGCATACAAGATTCAGAAAGAGCAAGAGCACTATTGCAAAGTACTGCTTTGCTTGAGTTTTATTTAGTCAAGGACATTTCATCTACTAATGCAATAATTTCACAATTAGATACTGAACTCAAAGGTGAAACTGATTCACCACAGAAAATTAAAACAAATGACAAAATAGATACTGATGACCAGGATGATTCAAAAAGCGTGTCTGAATTATTTGGAGATCAAGATATTAATCCAAGTAATAGCTCTAAAGAAGTAGATGATATTGATGATATATTTTCAGAAGCACCTTTTTCATCACTAATAACATCACTTCAAGGAGACTTAGGGATTGAAGAAAAAAATCTATATCAATTTAGAAAATTTTTGATTCAAGATAAGGTTAAAACCAAATTAGATAATTCAAAGGGTCAATTTCTACTTAGTCAGCAATCAGAATCAATATCACCCAATTCTGTTGAAAAGTACTACCGTCTTTATTATCTCGAAAAAGAACCTGAATTAACTGGTGGAATAGTAGAGGAAGCAAAAGCTGATCTGGGTTCACTCGGTGGAGGATCTGCCGGGCAACCAGTTGTATCACTATCAATGAATAATGAAGGGTCAAGAACATGGTCAAGGGTTACTGGTGCAAATATTGGAGAAAGGATTGCAATTGTACTTGATAAAAAGGTACATATGGCACCTTCAATAAGAGAAAAAATTCCAGGTGGGAAAACACAGATTGAAGGATTTGCTAACTTAGGTGAAGCCAAAGATCTTGCCATCATATTAAGGGCAGGAGCACTTCCTGCTCCAGTTAATATAATTGAAGAACGTATTGTTGGTCCTAGCCTTGGTGCCGATTCAATTTCGCAAGGTACCCAAGCAGTTCTATTGGGCCTAGCTACTGTATTAGTTTTTATGTTAATCTACTACAAACTAGCAGGTACTGTCGCAGATTTTGCTTTAGTTTGGAATATATTACTTGTTTTAGCTGTTTTAGCATCACTTCAAGCTACTCTTACACTACCAGGTATTGCGGGTCTTATTCTAACAGTTGGGATGTCAATAGATGCCAATGTTATAATATTTGAAAGGATAAGAGAGGAGCTACGAAAAGGTAAAACTCCCAAAGCGGCAATAGATTCTGGATATGATCGTGCAATTACTACAATCATAGATGCAAACGTGACTACACTGATTGCTTCTTTAGTTCTTTACCAGTTTGGCACTGGCCCAATAAAAGGTTTTGCAACCGTGTTATTTTGGGGGATTTTAATCAGTATGTTCACCGCAGTTTACATTACTCGTACTATTTTTTCTGCTTACATATCAAAAAGAACCCTTACCAAATTAAGTATATAATAAAATGAGAATTATAAAAGATACCGATATTAATTTCATGGGAAAAACATTTGTCGCCACCAGTTTTTCAATAATCCTCTTAATAACTGGCATAATATCAATAATTATTAATGGAGGGCCCAAATTAAGTATAGATTTCAAAGGCGGAACTTTTGTTGCTGTGAATTATACTACACCTGTAGATATAAATAAAATCAGATCTGCTATGGAAAACGTTTCCATAGATGGCCAAATTTTTGATTTTAGCAAAGAGGAAATTAAACACTTTGGCGATAAAACAAATGTTGCCATTCGTCTTGCAAGTCTGGATAACGAGCCTCCTAGTTTTGCTAATAAAGTAGCTGAAAAATTGGCCACAATATATCCCGATTACATACCTGAAAGAAAAACTGATTTCATTCTTTCAATTGATAAAGTTGGACCTAAGGTAGGTTCAGAATTAAGCGGAGATGCACTATTAGCAATTATCAGTGCTCTTGCACTAATTCTCATTTATGTTTCGATTCGATTTGAGTTTAAATATGCCGTTGGTGCAATTGCAGCATTAACCCATGATGTCCTGATTACATTAGGTATTTTTTCAATTCTTGGCTATGAAATTTCGCTCGCTGTTATTGCGGCATTTCTAACTATTGTAGGATATTCACTTAATGACACAATTGTCATATTTGATAGAGTTAGAGAAAATGTTAAAGTATTGAAAAACAGTACGAATATTGAGACAGTAATTAATAGAAGTATTAATGAATCTTTAAGTAGAACAATAGTTACCTCACTTACAACTTTCTTAGTGGTTTTAATACTTTTTCTTGTAGGTGGAGAAGTCATTCATACATTTTCATTTGCTATGATTATTGGTGTTATTATTGGCACATACTCCAGCATTTTTGTTGCCAGTCCAATTGTAATTAAAATGGATGAAAGGGCAAAATTATAAAATATTAATAGTTTCTTTAATACATCCTGCTTTAAGAATAATCCTCTTTAAAGGAAATTTTATTTTGTTCATCTATTGATGAAACAATCATTACATTCGTAGATAAAATTAAATTCTTTATGAATGATATATTTTTTTTCCAAAGTCCCATAGGCAAATTAAAAATAGAAACTACTAGAAATTTTGTTTATAAGCTTGAATTTGTGGATGAAGTCTTTTCAGATATGGAGATAAAAAAAATGTATAGCATTAGTGAACAAATCAGAGAAGAATTAGTTGAATACTTTGAATATGGAAGAAAATCATTTACAGTTCCATTTAAATTAAATATGTCTAAATTTTATGAAAAAACTCTAAATGAGGTTGCTAAAGTTAAATTTGGTGAGACGAAATCATATGGGCAAATTGCAAAGAAAATTGATAACCCAAAGGCCGTTAGAGCAGTGGGGAAAGCTAATTCAAAAAATCCCATTGCTTTAATTATACCTTGCCATAGAATCATACATAAAAGTGGAAAGCTTGGAGGATATTCTGCAGGTTCTGATAAAAAGAAGTTCCTTCTTAAGCATGAATGTATAGATTTATCATTTTGAAAAGAGATTATAGTAAACCATGAATAAAATAATTCAAAATTTCAGAACAAAATTATTTGCAGGTATTGCAACTTTATTGCCACTGTATCTAACCTTTATTGTCATTAGATATTTATTCACCAGCTTGGAAACAATATCAAAACCAATCTTAAAAAATTTTAGACTAGATATTCCAGGACTGGGGATAGTACTAACTTTAATTCTAATATATGTACTTGGATTAATAGTTACAAATTTTATTGGTAAAAAAATTTTTATATTTGGCGAAAAGCTTGTAAAAAGAGTACCCATAGTAAATATTATATATACAACATTGAAACAAATAACAGATACTTTTACAAATAAAAAAGCAGATGCATTTGATGGAGTTGTTTATATACAATACCCAAGAGAAGGCATTTGGACAATGGCATTCATTAGTGGTAGTTCAAAAGATGGGAATGAAATCCCCTACTATCATATTTTTGTACCAACTACTCCTAATCCAACATCAGGTTTTTTTTTAATTATTCCACAAGCTGAAACAATACAAACTGGATTAACAGTTGAAGAAGGACTAAAAATAATCATCTCAGGCGGATTACTAGCACCAAATAAAAATCCTCTAACTTAAATTATTTTAGAATTTTTGGCCTATCCCCAAATGCAATGAGCCTGAATTAAAAACACCTTCTCGAAATCCAAACCCATAATCCAATCTTATTACACCAACAATAGGAAATGGAATTCTAATTCCAGCACCAATACCATTTATTAGAGATTCCTCCTTCAAATTTTTCCAATCATCTGTAATCATCCCAAAATCATAAAAAGCAACAACCGTTAAACCAAATTCAATACCGGTTTTTATTAGTTTTTTTGGTATGATATCTTGCCTTATCTCAATAGAAAACTGTAAAGATTCATGTCCAAACCTGAACGGTTCTAATTGCGAATAAAATAAATTTGAGTCAGGCAAATCCCACCCGCGTATAGTTGTAGAGTTTCCAATATAATTGATAAAAAATTCATTTTTAATGCCTAGTTTTCTTTTTAACTTTGTATTTAGTGCAAGAACTCTTTTTTTGCCACTCTTATTTATTTTAAAATATGTTGAATACGATTGTGACCATAGGGTAGTTTGAAAATCCTCTGGATAAATTCCTTTCCTATAGTACAAAGAATGACTAAATAAAACTCCTTTGCCTGGACTCCAAAATATGTCTCTTGTATCGTACTTTATTGAACCTAGTAAACCATAGTAATTGAATTCATCAAAACTCTTTTCATTAAAATATTTCTTTTCCTCAATATCTAAGCCAATCATTGATTTAATCTTTCTACCAAACCACCTTCCAAATTTTACACTAAAATTATTGACATCAATTTCCCTATCTAAAAATCTATGCTTGTATAGAGTCCTCCCTATATTTATGCCTAATGAAACATGATTACCAAAAATCCAAGGATCACTAAAACTAAAACCATACGTATCTTCAGCACCAATGCTTCCACCAATAGATAAATTTTGATTTCTTCCCATAAAATTCTTTATTGACCATACACCTGTGATTGACCAACCATAGTCTTCATTATATGTGGGGAGTGCAATTGGTGGCACTTTATATATGGATTCAACAACTGTATAGACTAGTTTTATAGATCCATCTGCAAGCGGTTCCGTAATCCAAATAACTTGACTAAAAAGTCCAAGATTCTCAAGTCGATTTCTATCTGAATTTGCTAATGAACTATCCAATGGAATATGTAATGGATGTTCAATCTCACGATTCAAAATAAAGGCTTTTGTTTTCAAGTTACCTTTGAGTTCAATCACAGATATCAAAGGTTTATCATACCCGCTAAGAAAAGAAATAACAATCAAAAAAAGGAAATAAAAAAGGCCTTTGTTGAAAGGCCTTTTATTTAAAATATTACACACAGTAATGGCTATATGTCTATTCCTTGAACCATTAAGCGTTTTTTATATTCAATACCTTGCTTAGAATAAGTATCATCAATAGCCTTTTCTAATTTTTCTACAACTTTTAGGCTTTTGGTCTCAACTTTGATATTTCTTTCATCTAATTCTCTGACCTTGTAAGTAGAGCTCATATCCTGATAGATATGCCATACTCCATCAAACTCTTTAGGAGTACCATACTCCATCAAAACTTTATGTTTAATTATATCTGAAGAAGTAAGCTGAGGGAAACCAGTATCTTTTAGTTTAACTTTTTTTGTAATTCCTTCAAGAATGAAATGAGAGTCATTGTTATTAGTTGTACTGTAAATAAAATCAACATTCACAAAATCTAGCATGATGAGTTCGTGGGTCAACCTAGATGTGTACTGGAACTCAACAGATGCTCGTTTTATCGGTAAAACAAAACCCTCACGGGTGGTTCTATTGTCATCGTGGTACACCACTTCTACCGTTGTATCAGGAATGATAGATAAAACCGCAGGTAAATTAGACTCCCAAGGAGCTAATAATTCATCACGAAATACCCATCCATTCGGGATACGTTTAACTGGAATTACAGATTCAATATTCTTCCTAGTAGTAACTTCACTAGCCGAAAAATCTTCAATTACCTCTTCCTTTTTTCTTCTTTCTTGCCTATCGCTACTTTTTTCTTTTTCTGATGATTTCTTTGATCCAAACAACTGGAGACCATCACCTTGCAAAGGTACTGCCATAGACAATAAAATAACGTATAAAGTAATTTTTTTCATAATTCTCTCAAAAAATTAAAATTCCTCGGAGTAGCTAATATAATCAGCTATTCAAATATAGCAAAATTAATACAAATCTTACATAAAAAAAAAGGCCCTCAATATTTAAGGGCCTTTTTTTCCAATTAATGTGTATTTCTAGGTTATTTTCGTCCACGCGCCATTGGAGAACGAGAAACATTACCATTTTTATCTATATAATACAGATAACCAGATTCTCTAGAAACACCGGCATCAGCAACTTTTTCAGCATTACCTCCACCCTTTCCTGCTCGCGCCATCTGCGAGCGCCAAACATTGCCATCTTTACCTAAATAATATAAATATCCTTTTTCTTTTGAAACGCCAGTACTGGCAACTACTTCAGCCATCTAAGACCTCCATTTTAGTTTTTATTGATTCTTTGGTAGTGGATAGAGATAAAACCCCATCTCTCTCCTCGGTAAGTGTACGAATTATCGTCGGTTAGTGTCAAGAAATTTATAGACTAACAAATCGAATGAAAGATTCACTTAGTTTTTTCATAGAAGTGGTCTTCTTATTACTAATTTTGGGGTAGTTTTTTATTTCTTTTTTATGCTTTAATATACCATTTAATTATAATTTATGATAAGAATCTTACTCTACCCAAATATTTCCCTACCGAAAAAGAACAATACACTGCAAGATAGAAGCTATATTGAGTTCTTATCACTTTTCATAAACCAAATGAACATAAAACGTAGTGATATATTCTGGTATATAATTCTACCAAGTTCAGATTCTAGGGATTTTAGTGAATTAGAAAAATTGAGAAAATCA
>MDSZ01028442.1_pt1 | contig 57971 bp, 56 predicted proteins | sample 811201 | NCBI WGS metagenome assembly MDSZ01 (sample SAMN05326647, study PRJNA326480) | marine metagenome | isolation source: seawater | place: Indian Ocean: North | collected 2010
CGTCATGTTCCGCCTTATCTGGACGCTCAGCGTTCGCACCCGCGACTATCTGCACCGCTACATGCCGAGCAACCGACTGCTCGCTGCCATCCGCACCCGACGCGGACTCAAGTGGGGGATACCCGCGATGCTGGTCGCGCTTCCGTACATCCTGATCGCCAGCATCTGCTCTGGCGCGGCAGCCGACGACGGCCCCGGCTGGCTCCACCTCATCGTCCTGTGGGCATGCTGGAACGCACTCAAGTTCATCATCATGGGACCCGTGAGCGTCGTTCTGCTCACTCGCGCACGCCTGCGCGAAGCGACGATCCGTCGTCACCAGCGCCACGAAGCGCTCGCGGAGGCGAACACTCGGGTGCCGGGCCTTCGTGCCTAGGCTCAACCGGCGGCGGACGAGGACGCGGTGATCCGCGAACGACGGCCCCCGTCAGGCCGAATCACGACACCGTGCGAAGCGAGCGCTTGCCGGACCGCCTGAGGCCCCGCCCCGACCTTCATGCCGACCTCTACCAGCGTCAACCCGCTGAGGTAGAGGTCGGCTGCTTCATGGATGCGGGAAGGATCGAACCGTCCACGGCGGATCGTCACCTCCCGACGGGCGAGGTGGGTGGCGACCGTGCGGCGGTTCACTCCGAACACAGATGCCAGCTCCACTAGCGTTGCGCCCTCGCGGTACTGCGCCACCAGATCGTCCACCTGCTCCGGTCGAAGGAGGGTTTGAGCCATCCCAAGTGATCGCACCACTCGCCCCCTGGAGTCGGAAACGGTAGGCTCGGAGGAGCGCTGGTTGTGGTTGTAGAAGCCCCGTGACCTGCGCAAGGACAGGGTTTTCAGGTGTGGGCAGGGGTTCTCAAACTCTCTACGGAGGTCCACCGATCGGACGCCCGATCGGACATGCGAGAGTATGTCTGATCGGGCGTTTTGTGTCGGCTTTCGGTGTCGATATGTCCGCGCTTCGCGCTCGCGCCCCGCCGGCGTCGCGCCCTAGGTGTGATGTCCAGGGACGTTGTTTCGGTAACACGGTCCGGAGTAGCTGAGTAGCGAAGGCCTCCGGTTGTGAAGTGGAGCTGTCTAGTTCAACCGCTTCACGAACGCAGGAGGCCTTCGTGTCCCACGCTAACGCTGCCCTCACTCCGCGCGCCCGACTCCGCCTGGCGCGGCTGATCGTCGAGGACGGCTGGACGCCGTCGGTCGCGGCTGAGATATTCATGGTCTCGGTGGTCACCGCCCGGAAGTGGTCAGCCCGGTTTCGAGCCGAAGGCCCGGCCGGGATGGCCGATCGCTCGAGCCGTCCGCGCTCGATGCCGGCGAAGACGTCGACGGAGGTCGTCAAGCAGATCGTGAAGGTCCGGTGGCGCCGCCGTCTCGGCCCGGTCCAGATCGCCGGCGAGCTCGGCCTGGCCCCGTCGACCGTTCACGCGGTCCTGGTGCGTTGTCGCATCAGCCGACTCTCGACGATCGACCGGGTCACCGGTGAGCCGATCCGGCGTTACGAGCACGACCATCCCGGGTCGCTGATCCATGTCGATGTCACGAAGTTCGGGCGCATCCCGGACGGCGGCGGACACCGCTTCGTCGGCCGTCAGCAGGGCGCGAGGAACAAGCTCGAGACCCCGGGCCTGCCTCGCGGCTCGGACCGCAAACCCAGGACCGGCACCGGGTTCTTCCACACCGTCATCGACGACCACTCCCGCCTCGCTTACGTCGAGGAGCATGACGACGAGCGAGCCGAGACCGCCGTCGGCGTCCTGCGGCGAGCGGTCGCGTTCTTCGCCGATCACGGCGTCACCGTCGAGCGCGTGCTGTCGGACAACGGGTCCTGCTATCGATCCTTCGCCTGGCGCGACGCCTGCAGCACACTCGGCATCGTCCACAAACGGACGCGTCCTTATCGACCGCAGACCAATGGCAAGATCGAGCGCTTCCACCGAACTCTTGCCGATGGCTGGGCCTACGCGAGGTTCTATTCCTCAGAGACCGAGCGCCGCGAGGCCCTGCCCGGCTGGCTGCACTTCTACAATCACCACCGGCACCACTCCGCCATCGGAGCCCCACCCATCAGCAGGATCGGAAACAACCTGCCTGGACATCACACCTAGCTCTGCTCTATTGCGAGCGCATTCCGCCGCTTCACGCGTTCCTGGTTGGGACGAGTTCCAGTACGCGTGATGTCCGCAGGCGCCACCGCAGGAAGGCGAGATTCAGTCGTGTGCGGCCGATGCCGCTCATCGGATCGAATCCGAGCGTGTCGGTGATGATCTCCACTCGATCCGTCATGGTGCTGTGGTGCACGTGGGCGATACGGGCTGCCTCCCGCACGGACCCCGACCGAACCAGCGCATCGATCGTGATCGCGCCCCAGCGGTGCGACGCGATGATCTCGACCGCCATCTGGTCTCCGTCATCGTGGCGGTCGTCAGGGAGGTCGGCGAGCATCTCAGCAAGTCCTCCGAGATCGTCGGCTCGACTATTCTCATTGCTCGAGCCGTCGTGGAGACGGAGCGCGATCATCGCCGTGCGGAACGATCGATCCATCTCTTCGACCTGGGCAATCGATCCGATACCGACAGGCGATGCCGCAGGTGCGGCGTCGATGTCCACGACGGCGGCGTGGACGGGGCCGAACGGCGTCGCGACGACATCCTCCGGTCCGCGTGGGTTTCGCGTCCAGGTCGCGAACAGTGGGGCGACGACGATCCGGTACCGGGCGTTCGTCGCGAGACCGAGCCGGGCCGCAGCATCCCGTCGGTCGGTGGCGGAGGATCCTCGCTCGAGCAACAGGGTCATGTCGCGTGGCGGCACCGCCGACGTGCGCTTTGTGTCGAGCCGGATCAGGAGTGCGAGCGCGAGTCGCTCGAGGATGATGGCATCCAGTTCAGCCGTCTCGTCGGCAGGGTTCTCGATCCAGACCTCGACATCGTCCATGACGGGATGCGCGTGGATGGGAGCTCCGACCGGATCCATAGACCCACCATGGGAATCGACGCGCGTCACCGCCGTTCCCCGTGCCAGGCAGACCGGCCGACCGGCCAGTGCTGCGGCGGCGGACAGCAGTCCGTGGACGCCGACGTCTCCGGCGATGAGTTCGTCGAAGCAGGCGATGACCCGCAGGCTCTGCGACGCGGCAGGATCGAGAGCTGTCAGGCGGCCAAGCAACTCCTGCACGATGAGACTCCTTCGTCCGTGAGTCGATTATCGCCCGGTTGGGTCAGTCCACCAACATCCGACGGAGCCACGCGCGTCGAGCGGCGATCATGCGTCGTGAGATGCCGGCGTGCGGAGCGAAGATGTCGCACGCGTGAAAGGCGCCGGGCCAGACGTGCAGCTCTGCCTCGCCGCCCGCTGCCCAGATTCCGCGCGCGTAGTCGACCGCCTCGTCGCGAAAGATCTCCGCTGCGCCGACGTCGATGAATGCCGGGGGGAGCCCGCCCAGATCGTCCGATCGGGCAGGCGCGGCGTAGGTCGGGACGGGACGGATGCTCCTGAGCAGGGCGGCCCAGCCCGTCTCGTTGCTGACGCGATCCCACACCCCGATCCCGTCGAAGATCGCTGTCGACGGTGTCGGCCTGTCATCGAGCATCGGGTAGTCGAGCAGCTGCCCGCGGATCCTCGGGCCGTTTCGGTCGCGAGCGGCGAGCGTGACGGCCGCGGCGAGCCCGCCTCCGGCGCTTGCTCCTCCCACGACGATCCGGTCCGGCCGGATCCCGAGGTCGTCGGCGTGGTCGGCCATCCAGACGAGTCCCGCGTAGCAGTCGTTGAACGGCGCGGGATGCGGGTGCTCGGGCGCCAGACGGTACTCGATGGTGAGCACTCGGACACCCAGATCCTCAACCCAATCGAGTGCATCGTCGATGCCGCTGAACCGGTCGCCGAACATCATGCCGCCTGAATGGAGCAGATACACTGCGCCGCAGGGCCCTGATGCGTGCGTCGGCGAGATTATCGAGGCGTCTATACCGCCATCCGGGCCGGGGATGAGGAGATCGACGATCTCGATCTCCCGCCCTGAGAGCAGGTCTGCTCGGGGCGCTGAGGCGTACGACTGACGCATGAACGGGATCAGCTCCGGCGTGATGGTCGGCGGGAAGACCCCGCCGACCACCGCCAGAGCAGCTCTGAGCTCGGGATCGAACACGCGGCGTGGATCGGACATGACATTCATTCGTACCAGCCGATCGTGCCCGCGACGGGTCAGACTTCGACGAACGCGTTATATGCCGCGGTCTCGAACTCGACGAAGTCGGTGAACGAAGGACCGTCTGCGAACGGGAGGATCTGCGTTGCCCAGTAGCCGCCGAAGCCGTTGTCGCGGTCGATCCAGTAGAAGAGATTGGCCAGACCCGCCCATCCGATGGCGCCGGACGGTCGGCCCGTCGGCCATGGGTCCTCGGTGTACTGGAACGTGTAGGACCAGGTTTTCTTGAGGCCGGGGAAGAACTCGGCGTCGTTGGAGAGCCATCCGATGACGCCGGGAAGCATCGTCACTTGCAGGTTGGCCGGCAGCTGGTTGGTGAATCCGAGATCGACCGATGCCGGAGACAGTACCTGCTCGCCCGATGCGCTGCGGCCCTCGTTGAGCCACATGCGGATGAACCTCAGATAGTCGGGCACCGTTGAGAACAGGCCGTGTCCACCGAAGTCGACCTCCGGGGTGACGGGAGCGGCGAAGTCGCTCGGCGTCAGGGTCCCGTCTGCTTCGCGTTGGTGGTGCCGGACTTGTCGCGCCCGCATGTCCCCCGTGGGGGAGAACGCGGAGTCGTTCATCCCGAGCGGGGCGAAGATCCGCTCCTGGAAGACCTCTCCGAGTCGCTTGCCGGTGATCCCCTCGACGACCTGCCCTGCCCAGTCGATGTTGCTGCCGTACTCCCACTTGGTTCCCGGATCGAACAGCAGCGGCGTTCGGAGTGCCGCTCGGGTGGCGGTCGCGACGCTGGGCTGGCCGTGCTCCTCGGCGAGCCGGTTGTACGTCTCGTTGAAGAAGTCGTAACCGAAGCCCGCGGTGTGGGTCAGCAGGTGGTGGGTAGTGATGTCACTGGCCGGTGCCCGCAGGATCGGCTGGCCCGCGGCGTCGAAGCCCTCGATGACCTGCAGCTCGCCGATGGCCGGGGCGTACTCCTTCGCGGGGGCGTCCAGGTCGAGGTCGCCCGACTCGACGAGCTGCAGGCACGCGGTTCCGGTGATGGCCTTCGTCGTCGACCAGATGTTGAAGACCGTGTCGGTGGTCATCGCGATGTCGGTCGAGAGATCACGAACACCGGATGCACCGAGGTAGATGTCTGAGTTGCGATCGGTGACGCCGGCGACGACTCCCGGAACCCTCCCCTCGCCGGAGACCGGTCCCTGTGAAGCATTCTGCACGACGGCGTCGACGGCGGCAGCAAGGCTCTCGCTCATGAGATTCCCTTCGTAGATGTTTCCACCTCGACCTCGTCGTTGAGGTGGAAACTGTAGATTCGCACGGGCGTCGCGACTCCCGGTACCGACAACGCGTCGCCGATTCCCGTCCAGCTACCGACAGTTGGCGGGGCGCCGCAGTGCGGCCCACTACCGGAGTGCTCTTGCCACGGTGTGCGGGCTGAAGCCTGTGACGCATGCGATGCTGTTGATTGACTGACCTGCCTCGCGCGCTCCCCGCGCGCGAGCGATGTCGTCGTCGCTCATCCGCCGGATGGTGAAGAAGCCTGCGTCCGTGAGGTACTTGCCCGCGGTCTGGCGTGTGATGCCGACAGCTTTCGCCGCGGTGGTGACGCTGCCAGTGTCGCGGTAGTGCGCAATGAGCGCCTCGATCTCGTCCGGCCGAAGCTGCCGGGCGCGCTTCACCGCTGGCGCGCTGGCGCTCCTGCGCTCGAAGCCCGCGCCTTCCCGACCAGGCTATGTACCGGGGGAGCGCCGCCTGGTTGTATCGAGTAAACATGCAGTAGGTCCACCACACGCGAAGGGCTCCCGACCATCGGGAGCCCTTCTTCGTTCCGTGGATCAGGCGGCCGACCATCCGCCGTCGCTCGCGAGAACGACGCCGTTGACGTTCACACCGTCGTCGCTCAGCAGGAAGGTGATGGATGCCGCGAGCGCCTCGGCCTCCACGGCGCCCGGGATGAGCACCATCGCGGACTGCACACGTTCGGCGCCCAGAGGCGAGGCGAACGAGGCCTCGATGTTCGTGATCGTGGCGCCCGGTGCGACGGCGTTGACACGCAGGCCGCTCGGCCCGTACATGAACGCGCTCGACTTCGTGAGCCCCACCACTGCATGCTTCGAGGCGGTGTAGGCGGCGCCTGCGGCCGAGCCGCGGAGCGCGGCCTCGGAGGCGGTGTTCACGATCGCTCCCGATCCGCGCGCGACCATGCCGGGGATCACGGCACGCATGAGCTTCATCGTGCCCGTGACGTTGATCGCCATGACACGGTTCCACACCGCGTCGGTGAGCTCGCCCACGGGCGTCATGTCGTCCATGATGCCGGCGATGTTGGCGAGGCCGTCGACCGTGTTGCCCGCGGCGGCGATGATCGCGTCGACGCCCGCATCGTCGGTGATGTCGGCGACGATGGTCGTGACTGCGGCATCCGCATGTTCGCCGGCGAACTCCTCGAGACGCGGGGCGCTCACGTCGACGGCGATCACGTGGCCGCCCTCGCGCGCGATGCGCGAGGCGGTGGCGCGTCCGATGCCCGAGCCTGCACCGGTGACGATCACCGTCTTGCCGGCGAAGCGGCCTGCGTCGATCCGTTCGGTCCATGGTTCGACAGCGGGGACGGATGCCGCGGGCGGCGCGTCGGTGTCGATCGGTGCGGGTGCGCCCGCGGGCACTTCTCCCGATGCTGCGCGCCGCACGAGGTCATCCAGCATCTCCTGCGTGAACATTCCGCGGCTGAGCGGCACCAGGCGCTTGATGGCGAGCCGACGGACGGGCTTGAACACGTCGGGAGTCTGCCCGTTCTGAGCGAGCATCTCGGTGAGGATCGCGTTGCCCGCCGGGTCGGCGAGCCAGTCGGCAATGGAGGAGTTTGCGGTGAGCGTCGAGCCGGACATGGGGTCCCCTTTCTACCGGACAACTGTGTCCGGTATTAGGTTATGCCCATGTCGTCCTCCGCGAAAGATGCTGCTCGCCCCAATCGGGGACGCGCGGCCGGCCCGGCGAATCGAGCGGCACTTCTGGCTGCCGCGCGCGAGGTCTTCGGGGAGCAGGGACTCTCCGCGCCGCTGTCGGCGGTGGCCCGCCGGGCAGGGGTCGGCCAAGGCAGCCTCTATCGGCACTTCCCGACCCGCACGGCGCTCGCGGCTGCCGTGTTCGACGAGAACCTCGATGAGGTGGAGCAGTTCGTCGCGGCATCCGGCACCGGACTCACCGCCTTGTTCGACGTGGTCTGCGCTCAGGCCGTCGTCTCGACCGCGATGATCGACCTCGTCGAGGCAGACCGGCACGATCCCGACGTCGAGCGCCTCGGCGCGCGGTTCGCCGCGATCGTCGGACGCCTGGTGCTCACGGAGCGCGAGACGGGCGCACTCGCATCGCATGTCGACGTCGACGACGTGCTGCTGGCCGTCGGGATGATCGCGACGGTGCTGGCCCGCTCCGACGAGGACGAACGCGCGGCCCTCGCGACCCGCGGTCGGGCCATCTTCGCGCGGGCGTTCAGGCCCGCGGCGTCGTCAGACGCTCGATGAGCACCGGCGCCAGTGCACGGTCGGTGTCGAGCACGATGCGCGTCGTCACGCCCGGGTGGTCGATGTAGCCCGTACGCGGCGCCCGCAGGTCGGCGATCGTCTGACCGCGCCCGGGACCATGGCCGGCATCGACCACCAGAGGAACGGCGGGTGCCACGGTGGGCGTCACGAGACCGATGGCGATCGCCGCCGCGAGGGGGTCGTGCAGCGCGCAGCTGCGCGTGCCGTAGAGGCCGACGTAGAAGTCGAAGTACAGGTCGAGGATGTCGCCGATCGCCCGTGCGAGAGGCAGCCCCGAGGCCAACAGCGCCGCCCGATCGTCCTCATCGAGACGGTGCTCGAGAGTCACGTCGAGCGGAACCAGGGTGAGCGGCCAGGATGCCTCGGCCACCTCGGCCGCGGCCTCGGCATCGTTGTAGATGTTCGCCTCCGCGACGGCGGTGATGTTTCCCGGAACGAGCGCCGCGCCCCCCATCGTGACGACGGAGGCGACGCGTTCGGGCAACGTCGGATCCGCACGCAGCGCCAGCGCGAGATTGGTGAGGGGACCCACCGTGACGACGACGAGCTCACCGGAGTGCGCGTGAGAAAGGTCGAGGAGGAGCTGCACGGCCGTGCGCGGGTCGGGCTCGATCGGGGACGTCGGCAGCACGACGTCTCCGACACCGTTGTGCCCGTGGATGTGAGGGACGCCGCCATCGTGCGCGTGGGAGAGATGGTCGTGGGCGCCTACGGCGACCGGCACGTCGTCGCGCGCCGCCAGAGCGAGCAGGTCGAGCGTGTTGCGGGCCGCCTGCGTCGAATCGACGTTGCCGCTGACCGTGCCGATGCCGACCAGCGCGATCTCCGGCGATGCCAGCAGCAACGCGAGCGCCACGCTGTCGTCGACGCCCGTATCGCAGTCGAAGTAGACCGGGCGGGGACGTGCAGACGACATGGTTCTCCGTTCGGACCACGCGCACGCGTAGCCTGGAGCGATGCTAGACGCCGCAGATGTCGCCCGGATCACACACCAGACGCGGTTGCTGGTGATCGGCAGCATCAACATCGACATCGTCGCCGATGTGGAACGTCTGCCTGCGGCGGGGGAGACGGTCGGAGGCGGGCGCCTGCGTCGATCGCCGGGCGGAAAGGGAGCCAATCAGGCCGCGGCGGCCGCGCGCCTCGGAGCCGCCACCGTGATGATCGGTGCGGTGGGCGACGACGCCGACGGGCGCGAGATGCGCGAGGCGCTGCGACAGGCCGGGGTGGATGTGTCCGCCGTCGGCACGAGTGTCGAGCCGACCGGCACGGCGCTGATCGCCGTCGACGCTGCGGGTGAGAACCAGATCGTCGTGTGCGCCGGGGCGAACGAGACGCTGACCGTGACGGACGAGGCGGTGGTGGCGGCATCCGTGATTCTCACCCAGCTGGAAATCCCTCTCGCCGTGATCGACCGGCTCGCATCCGAGGCAACCGGCTACCTCGCGATCAACGCTGCTCCCGCGCGCGCACTCAGCGGAGCCGCGATCGCGCGTGCGGACCTGGTGATCGTCAACGACAGCGAGTACGCGGCACTGCCCGCTCTGGCCACCGCACAGCGCGTCGTCGTGACGCACGGCGCCGGCGGTGCGTCATTGCTGGAGCGCGGAACCGAGATCGCGCGCGTGCCCGCCGAGCGCGTCACACCCGTCGACACCGTCGGCGCGGGAGACGCCTTCTGCGCCGCGGTGACGATCGCGCTCGCGGGCGGACTCGACGCGCACGTGGCGCTGACGCTCGCGTGCGCTGTCGGCGCGGACGCCGTGCGCGTGCGCGGAGCTCGCCCCGAGTTCGCACGCCTGGAGTCCTACGCCGAGCGGGTGAGCGCCGCGGTGTAGTCCGCGTGCACCGCCAGGAGCGCGCCGCGAATCTCGTCCGCCCGTGCGGTGAAGGCGCGCTGGGCGCTCACATACGCCGCCTTGCCGTCGGGCGTCTCGATGCGCACGGGCTCGTACCCCCAGTCGCCGAGGTCGTACGGCGAGGCGCGCATGTCGAGTTCGCGGATGTCGCGGGCGAGCTCGAACGCATCTAGCAGCACCTCACCCGGCACGAGCGGACCGAGCTTGATCGCCCACTTGTAGAGGTCCATGTTGACGTGCAGGCACCCCGGCTGGTCGAAATCGCGCTGCATCTCCCGCGTCGGCCGGTGAGCGTTACGGGGCAGTGCCGCGGGTGTGAAGAAGCGCACCGCGTCGACGTGCGAGCACTGCAGAACGGATGCCTCCACCACGGCGTCGGTGCCGGCGGACCCCAGCCGCAGCGGTACCTCATGACGCGTCTCGGGCGCTCGGTAGACCATCGCCCATTCGTGGAGGCCGAAGCAACCGTACATGCCGCGACGGGAGTGCACGGCCGTGAGCAGATCACCGACTCGTGCGATCAGGTCACCGTGGGACTCGGCGAGAGCAACGGCGTGCACAGCGCTGACCCCGTCGTCCGTGCGGTAGTGACGCCACTGCGCGCGAACGCCGTCGGGATCCGCGAGTGCGACGCCGATGCCGGGGTGCCAGCGGCGCAGCACCGCAGGCTTGTAGCCGTAGTAGGTGAAGAGGAAGTCCTCGACGGGATGCTTCTCGCCGCGCGCCTTGCGCGCGCGATGCGCGGACGTCAGAGCGTCGGCACGGGCGGCATGAGCCGACTCGAGCGCATGCCAGACGGGCGGCGCCAGTGGTGCGGCATCCGTCTGAAGGGTCACCGCACGAGGATACGTCAGGGACCGACCGGCAGGAGGTTCGCGGGCGAGTCGTTGCGCACGTTGCCGACCTGCGACGCAACCGGCCAGTCGGCCAGCGACTCGGCCACGTCGGGCGCCGCATCGATGGCGGCGTCGAGCACGTCTCCGACGTTGTCGAGGTCGGTGTCGAGCCAGGCGTCGGCGAAGTCCGCATCGACGAACAGGGGCATCCGCTCGTGGACGGAGCCGAGCCTGCCGACCGCCGACCGGGTGAGGATCGTGAAGCTCAGCAGCCACAACGAGGGATCGTCGTCGGCCTTCGACGGGTCCTTCCACCACTCGTAGAGTCCCGCGAAGAACAGAGGGGCGTCATCGGCGGGATGGATGTAGTGGGGCACCTTGCCATCGGGCGTCTGCTGCCACTCGAAGTACCCCGTCGCCGGCACGATGGCCCGACGCTTCACCAGCGCCGCTCGGAACATCGGCTTGTCCTCGACCTCTTCGCTGCGAGCGTTGAAGGCGCGCGTACCGATGGACGGGTCCTTGGCCCACGCGGGAACGAGACCCCACCGCGCGGCTTCGACGCGGCGGGTCGGGGGATCGGTCTTCGCCGAGTCGAGCACGATCGCCGCCCTCATCGTCGGTGCGACGTTGTACGAGGGCTGGGGCAGATCGTCCGCGATCGTGTCGGCCCGCAGCACGCCGACGAGCTCGGATCCGACGTTCGCGACCACGAATCTTCCGCACATGGCCCTGAGCCTAGGCCCGGGGTACGACGTCAGCGTCCCGACACGAGTCCGACGCCGGCGAGCTTCTTCATGAGCGCTGCGCCGTCGTCTCCGGTGACCCACGGCACGGATGCCGCGGAGTGGTCGTCAACCGCCGTCCGACCGCCCGCGAGCACGGCTTCCGCCGGTGTGAGGCGTCGGATGGCGACACCGGCGACGTTGTCGGGATGTGCGATCGTGAACGCCGTGTAGAGCGCGTCATCGTGCTGTCCGTCGTCGCCGACGAGCAGCCAGCGCACGTGCGGGAACTCGCGGGCGAGCCGTTCGAGGTTCTCCTGCTTGTGGAGTCGACCGCTGCGGAACAGCCGGTCGTGGGTGGGTCCCCAGTCGGTGAGCAGCATGGCGCCTGCGGGGAACAGATGACGCCGCAGGAACCGGCGAAGAGTGGGGGCGACGTTCCACGCGCCCGTCGAGAGGTAGATGACCGGAGCGCCGGGGTGCTGGGTCGCAAGTCGTTCGAGCAGCACCGCCATGCCCGGCACGGGTTGGCGGGCGTGCTCGTTCACGACGAACGAGTTCCATGCGGCGAGCAGCGGGCGGGGGAGCGCGGTGACCATCACCGTGTCGTCGACGTCCGAGACCACGCCGAAGGTGACCTCCGCCCCGACGATGAAGGTGCGCATCGTGATCGGCTCGCCGCCTTCGACCGAGACGGAGAACTCCTGCCACCCGGGCTCGAGCCGGGCCGGAACCACGACGTCGACCACGCCGCCTGCGTCGGCGGTCACCTCATGCGCCGCCCCGTCGATGAGCACCTCGACCCGGGCATGGGCGATGGGCACCGCAGCGAAGCTGCGCCACCCGCGCACGCCGGTGTACGACGCCCGCGACGCACGAGATGCCGGCGGCACGATCATGACGCGGCCGAGCACACGTACCCAGTCCGCGCCCCCGTAGCCCGGGAACGCGGCGACGACAGGCGTCAGGCCGCGGCGGCGGGCGCGGCGCTCGCGCCAGGCGTGGAATCGACGCTCCAGTCGGGCGAGCCAGAGCACCTTCGCGGGCCGGGGAGAATCGGTCGAGCGGGAGGGCACCCGTTCAGTCTGTCACGTCGGATGCCGCGCCCGTGGGCTCCCCGTCGGTCGCGAGGTGCTTGCGCTCGGCCCGTTCGATGACCTTCTTGACGACATACACGAGCACGACGAACACGACGATGATGCCGACGAACACGTAGCCAGCGAAATGGATCTCGCCCGAGAGATCGCGGTACGTGCCCGACGCGAGGGCGGAGACTGTCACGTAGAGCGCCGCCCAGATGACGCACGCCGGCGTCGTCCATGCCAGGAAGCGCCGATACGAATACCCCGACATGCCGACGGTGAGCGGCACGAGCGAGTGCAGCACCGGCAAGAACCGCGACAGGAAGATGGCGATGCCGCCACGGCGCTGCAGATAGTTCTCCGCCCGCAGCCAGTTGTGCTCGCCGATGCGACGGCCGAGGCGCGACATCCGGATCTTCGGCCCCAGGAACTTGCCGAGCGCATACCCGATCGACTCGCCGATGAGCGCCCCCACGACGGCGGCGGTCGCGATCGCGACGCCCTGCAGCGGGGTGGTGACGGCGGTCGCGGCGACGATCACGACGGTGTCGCCGGGAACGATGAGGCCGATGAGGATGCTGGTCTCGCACATCATCGCGAAGCCCACGATGAGTACGCGCACGAGCGGATCCACCGACTGCACGGCGTCGAGCAGCCACGTCAGAACCTGATCCACGATGCGAGCGTAGGGGCGGATGCCGCATCTAACCTGAGTGGATGGGCGTCGTGTCGCAACCGGATGCCGCGGCTCCGACGGCCGCGCGCCTGTTCGCTGCGCTGCGACACGAGCCGCACCTGTTCTGGATCGACGCCGGCACCGGACCGGACGGCGTCGACTGGGTCGGGATCGGGTCGCCGGTCTCGCCGGAGGAACCCCGACAGGTCGTGGTCGGCGGGCGCTCCGCCGGCGAGGCATCCCCCAACTGGGTCGGCTGGTGGGGGTACGACGACGCAGCACGGCGAGCGGGGGCCGACGTGCCCGCCGGCGGCCTGCCCGACGGGTGGCTGCGTGTCGAGACGGTCGCGCGCATCGACCGCCGCACCGGTTCCGTATCGCTCTCGGGACCGGCCGCCGATCGCCTGCGGGTGCCCCTCGCGAACGCCCACCCTCCCGTCGCCCCGCCGCTCGGGCCGGCACACTCCCGCGACAGCCCCGACCTCTACGCCACGCTCGTCGAACGATGCCGGGAGCACATCCGCCGTGGCGACGCGTATCAGCTCTGCCTGACGACCTCGATGAGCGTCGCTGCCGCCGTCGACCCGGTCGACGCGTACCTGCGCCTGCGCCGGCTCACGGGCGCGCGACGCGGGCTGTTCGTGCGCGTCGGAGGTGTTGCCCTCGCCGGCGGCAGCCCCGAGACGTTCCTGGAGATCGGGGGCGGAGTCGTGCGCACCAGTCCCATCAAGGGCACGCGGCGCCGCGCCGACGATGACGAGACGGATGCCGCTCTCGTCGCCGAGCTGCGCGAGAGCCCGAAGGAGCGGGCCGAGAACGTGATGATCGTCGACCTCATGCGCAACGACCTCGCCCGCATCTGCGACCCCGCGACCGTCACCGTCGAGAGCCTGCTGCACCTCGAGTCCACACCCACCGTGCACCAGCTCGTCTCGACCGTCGCGGGGCGACTCCACCGAGGCACCACGCTCGACGAGGTGCTGCGGGCCACGCTGCCGGCAGGCTCGATGAGCGGGGCGCCGAAGCTCGCGGCGATCGAGATCCTCGGGCGGCTGGAGGTCGAGCCGCGGGGCGCCTACGCCGGGTGCGCAGGGTGGGTGGCGGCATCCGGCACGGCGACCCTCGGCATGACCATCCGAAGCCTCCTCATCGAGCGCGACCGGGTGACGGTCGGCGCCGGCGGGGGCATCACCTGGGGGTCGATCGGCGCGGACGAGGTCGCCGAGGTCGCGCTCAAGGCGCGGGCGCCGCTCGCCGCGATCGGCGCGACGCTGCCACCGGACTGGGCCGAGCGCGGTCCGGTAGCCTGAAGGTTGCGCTTCGGCGCGCCCCGCAGCATCCATCGGATAGGTATCTCTGTGTCGACGAACGCCCCCACCACCTCAGCCGCACCGTCTCCGTCGGACGACGTGCACGCCATCCAGGCGAAGTGGCAGGAACGGTGGGCGACCGCGGACCCGTTCCGCGCGGGCGACGCCGCCGATACCCGCCCCCGCAAGTACGTGCTCGCGATGTTCCCGTACCCGTCGGGCGATCTGCACATGGGTCACGCCGAAAACTACCTCTACAGCGACATCGTCGCCCGCTACTGGCGGCACCGCGGGTACAACGTGCTGCACCCGATCGGCTGGGACTCCTTCGGACTGCCGGCCGAGAACGCCGCCATCAAGCGCGGCGCGAACCCCGTGACGTGGACGTACGACAACATCGCGCAGCAGCGCACGAGCCTCAAGGCCTACGGCGTCTCGTTCGACTGGTCGCGTGTGCTGCACACGAGCGACCCCGACTACTACCAGTGGAACCAGTGGCTGTTCCAGCGCCTCTACGAGAAGGGTCTCGCCTACCGCAAGGATGCACTGGTCAACTGGGACCCGGTCGATCAGACGGTGCTCGCCAACGAGCAGGTGCTGGCGGACGGCACGAGCGAGCGCAGCGGCGCGCTGGTCGAGAAGAAGAAGCTCACGCAGTGGTTCTTCCGCATCACCGACTACGCCGACCGCCTGCTCGACGACCTGAACCAGCTCGAGGGCTTCTGGCCGCAGAAGGTCATCCAGATGCAGCGCAACTGGATCGGACGCTCGGTCGGCGCCGACATCGACTTCGAGATCGAAGGCCGCGCCGACAAGGTGACGGTCTTCTCGACCCGCCCCGACACGCTGCACGGCGCGACCTTCATGGTGATCGCCCCCGACTCCGACCTCGCGGCGGAGCTGGCGGCCGGCTCCTCGGCCGAGGTGCGGCTGCGCTTCCAGGACTACCTGGCGAGCGTCCGCATGACGAGCGAGGTCGACCGTCAGAACACCGATCGGCCGAAGACCGGCGTGTCCCTCGACCGCTTTGCGATCAACCCGATCAACGGCGAGCGTCTGCCGATCTGGGCGGCCGACTACGTGCTGGCCGACTACGGCCACGGCGCGGTCATGGCCGTTCCCGCGCACGACCAGCGCGACCTCGACTTCGCGCGCGCGTTCGACCTGCCCGTGCGCATCGTGGTCGACACGACGGCGCCCGTCACCGGGGCGATCCCGGTGATCGAGACGGATGCCGCGGGTACCCCGCTCGACCTCGGCGCCGACGAGGCATCCCTAGCCGATCTCGACCCCGCCACCACGGGCATCGCGCTCACGGGCGAGGGCCGCATGGTCAACTCGGGACCCCTCGACGGACTCAGCAAGCGCAACGCCATCACGCGCGCGATCGAGCTGCTCGAGGCGGCCGGCACCGGCCGCGCGTCCCGCACGTATCGCCTGCGCGACTGGCTGATCTCCCGTCAGCGCTACTGGGGCACGCCCATCCCGATGCTGCACACCGACGACGGTCGCATCGTGCCGGTGCCCGGCGACCAGCTGCCGGTGACGCTGCCCGCCTCCGAAGGCCTCGACCTGAAGCCGAAGGGCTCGTCGCCCCTCGGCGCCGCAACGTCGTGGGTCGAGAGCGTCGACCCCGAGACGGGGGAGCGGGCGCTGCGCGACCCCGACACGATGGACACGTTCGTCGACAGCTCCTGGTACTTCCTGCGCTTCCTCTCGCCCGGCGACGCCACGCAGGCCTTCGACCCGGCTGCGGCGCGTGCCTGGGCGCCGGTCGACTTCTACATCGGCGGAGTCGAGCACGCCATCCTGCACCTGCTCTACGCGCGCTTCGTCACGAAGGCGCTCTATGACATGGGTCTCGTCGACTTCACCGAGCCGTTCTCGAGCCTGATCAACCAGGGCATGGTCATCCTCGACGGGTCGAAGATGTCCAAGAGCAAGGGCAACCTCGTGCTCTTCCAGGACGAGCTCGACGCGCACGGCGCCGACGCGCTGCGCGTGGCCCTCGCCTTCGCCGGCCCGGTGGAGGACGACAAGGACTGGAAGGACGTCTCGACGGTCGGGGCGGCGAAGTTCCTCGCGCGGGCGCTGCGCATCGCCGGTGAGGTCACGAGCGACCCCGAGGTGGTCTGGGCCGAAGGGGATGCCGCGCTCCGCCGCGTCACCCACAAGCTGTGGTCCGATGTGCCGACCCTCGTCGAGCAGACCAAGTTCAACGTCGTCGTCGCGCGCCTCATGGAGCTCGTCAACGCGATCCGCAAGACGATCGACGGGGGAGCCGGAGCAGGCGACGCCGCCGTGCGCGAGGCGATCGAGGCGGTGGCGCTCGTGCTCGACCTGTTCGCCCCGCACACCGCGGAGGAGATGTGGGAGCAGCTCGGCTACGAGCCCTTCGTGGGGCTCGCGGGATGGCGCCAGGCCGACCCGACGCTGCTCATCGAGGACGCCGTGACGGCTGTCGTGCAGATCGACGGCAAGGTGCGGGCCACCCTCGAGGTGCCGGCGCGCATCGGTGCGGAGGAGCTCGAGAAGCTCGCCCGCGCCGACGAGCGGGTCGTGCGCGCCCTCGGCGACAAGCAGATCGTGCGCGCGATCGTGCGCGCCCCGAAGGTCGTCAGCCTCAGCACGCGCTGAGCCCTCCACAGCGACGCCGGGGCACCGGTCGTCCACCCGGCACCGCGGTGGCGCCCGGGCCGCGAGACCGGCGCGCCTAGCGTCGGGGTGTGCGCGGCTCCGATGACCTCCCCACTGTGCGCCCGGGTGTGCGGGTGGGCGTCGGGGCGGCCGTGGTCGTCGTGCTCATCGCCCTCGGGGTGACCGTCGTCATCGGCATGGTGCGATCCGGCGGGTCGACAGAGGTGATGGATGCCGCGGCATCCACCTCGCCCTCTGCCGCGCCGTTCGGACAGGTCTACGTGCATGTCGCGGGGGCCGTGGCGACGCCCGGGATGTACCGGCTCGAGAGCGGCGCGCGCCTCGCCGACGCGATCGCCGCGGCGGGCGGGTTCACCGCCGATGCCGACCGGGCGGCCGTGAACCTCGCGCGCACCGTTTCCGACGGCGAGCAACTCGTCGTGCCGGTCGCCGGCACATCTCCGCAGGGCGGCACAGCGCCGGCGGCCGGCGACGGACTCGTGAACCTGAACACGGCGGATGCCGCGGCGCTCGACACCCTTCCAGGTGTCGGGCCGGCCACCGCCGCGCGCATCCTCGCCTGGCGCGAGGAGCACGGCCGATTCGGCAGCGTCGATGACCTGCTGAGCGTGTCGGGGATCGGCGAGAAGACGCTCGACGAGCTGCGCGACAAGGTCACGGTGTGAGGTGGGTGCCTATCGCCTCGTTCCGGTCGCCGGTCTCACCTGGGCGGCCGCGGGCATCGCGCTGTTCGGAGGCGCGTCGATCGTTGCGGCGATTGGTGCAGCGGTTGCTCTCGGAGCCATCGTCACGCTGTGCTGTGCGCGCCGAGCCAGCGGTCGTGCGCGCGCGGCGCTGGTGGTCGCGGTGCTCGCGGCGTGCGGTGCGGGGGCCGCGGCATCCGCTGTCGTGTTCTCGATACCCGCGCGCGAGCAGGTACGTGACGCCCTGATCGATTCCCGCGCCGAGTCGGTGTCGGTGCGTGTCGTCGGCAAGGTCGAACCGCGCGCGCAGGGGTCTGCGTTCGACGCGCAGGTGGTGTCCGTCGACTCCCAATCCGGCGTGCGCCCCGGAAGTGCCGTTCCCGTCGTCGTGCTCGCGCGAGGCGGTGTCAGCGCAGGCACCGAAGTGGGCGCGGTCGTGCGCGTCGAGGCATCGGCGTTCGCGACCGACGCCGGCGATCGCGCCGTCGCCGTGCTCACGGCGGACGCGCCGCCCGACATCGAGCAGCCGGCCGCCGGCGTGCTCGCGGGGGTGGCCACGTTGCGCCGCGCGCTCGCCCACGCCACCGTCGGCCTGCCCGGCCCGGCTGCGGGCCTCATCCCCGGGCTCGCGATCGGCGACACCGCACTCGTCGACGACACGCTCGATGCGCAGATGAAGACCGCCTCCTTGACTCACCTCACCGCCGTGAGCGGGGCGAACTGCGCGATCGTCGTCGCGCTCGGCTTCGCCGCGGCCGCCGCGCTCGGCGCGCGCAGACGCATGCGCGTCGCTGTCGGCCTCACTCTGCTCGTCGGGTTCATCACGCTCACGACGCCCGAACCCAGCGTCGTGCGCGCCGGGGCGATGGCGGAGATCGCCATGATCGCCGTGCTGACAGGGCGCACCGCCACCGGCATCGGCGTCTGGTCGCTCGCGCTCACCGTGCTGCTCGTGCTCGACCCGTGGCTCGCCACTTCGATCGGCTTCGCTCTGTCTGCCGCGGCGACGGCGGCGCTGCTCGTGCTGGCGCGGCCCCTCGCCGCCGGGCTCGGCCGCGTGATGCCCCGTGCGCTGGCACTCGGCATCGCGGTGCCGCTGTCCGCCCAGCTCGTCTGTGCGCCGCTCATCGTCGTGCTCACCCCGACGGTGCCGATCTACGGCGTCGTCGCCAACCTCATCGCTGCCCCGGCGGCGCCCGTCGCGACGATCGTCGGGCTCGTCGCCACGCTCGCCGCGCCCCTCCCGGTGCTGCAGCAGGGACTGGTCGCCGTGGCGTGGCTGCCGGCCGCGTGGATCGCCGAGACCGCCCGCCTCTTCGCCGCATTGCCGTTTGCGACCGCGCCGTGGCCGGGCGGCCCCCTCGGCATCGTCGCGCTCGCCCTCGTGGGCGCCGCCACGCTCGGACTGCTCGCGCCGCTCCCACGCCGGCGACTGCGCACCGTCACGCGCGCGGCATCCGTTCTCGTCGTCTCGGTGACGGCGGGCACCACGATCGCCGCGACGGTGCTTCTCCCCGTGGTCTCACGAGGCACGATGCCACCGGACTGGAGCATCGCCATGTGCGACATCGGCCAGGGCGACGCGGTGTTGGTGCGCTCCGCGAGCGAGGTGGCGCTGATCGACACCGGAGACGATCCCGAGCTGTTGAGCGGATGCCTCCACCGCGCCGGGATCGACCGTATCGACCTGCTCGTGCTCACCCACTTCGACCGCGATCACGTGGGTGCCGCACCCGCACTGAACGGACGTGTCGACACCGTGATGCACGGCCCGACGACCGAACGTCGCGAGACGGACATCGTCCGCGCGCTCGGCGCCGTCCGCACCGTCGTCGCCCACGCGGGCATGAGCGGAACGCTCGGCGATGCGCGCTGGCGCGTGCTGTGGCCCACGGCGACGGCGGGGGAGTTCGCCGAAGGCAACGACGGCAGCGTGGTCGTCGAGATCGGCGGGGGTGCGGTCCCGCCCGCGATCTTCCTCGGCGACCTCGGCGCGACGGCACAGCGGGCGCTCCTGCGTTCCGGTGGAATGTCGTCGGGGCTGCAGGTGGTGAAGGTGTCGCACCACGGTTCCGGCGACCAGGACCCCGGTCTCTACCGTCGCATCGGTGCCGTCATCGGGCTCGTCTCGGTCGGTGCCGGGAACAGCTACGGCCACCCGCGCGACACCGCACTCGCGCTGCTCGCCGCCGCCGGAACGACGGTCGTCCGCACCGACACCGACGGCATGGCTGCCGTCAGCGAGGTCGACGGGCGCCTCGTCGTCTGGCACGCCGGAACCCGCGACGTCGACGGCCCTCGGTAGGCTTTCGACATGGCCGCTCCCCGTAGACCCGCTCGCGCGAGCGCCATCCCGCAGCTCTCCTGGCGCACCCCGCAGCCCGCGCCGATCGTGCTCGTCTCAGGCCCCGAAGAGGTCTGCGCACAACGGGCGACCAGCGGCATCCGCAGCTATCTGAGAGCCGAAGACGAGGCGCTCGAAGTCAGCGACATCGACGCGGCCGACTACACGGCGGGGTCACTGCCCGCCTACGCGGCGCCCTCGCTGTTCGGCGAACCGCGCCTCATCCGCGTCACCTCGGTCGAGAAATGCAGCGATGCGTTCCTGGCCGACGCGCTCGCGTACCTCGCCGGCCCCCAGGAGGGCGCGACAGTGGTGCTGCGTCACACCGGCGCGAGCGTGCGCGGCAAGAAGCTGCTCGACGCCATCAGGGCGGGCGAGGGCGGAGGCGTCGAGATCGCCTGTCCCGCCATCACCCGCGACGCAGACCGCGTCGACTTTGCGGCGGGCGAGTTCCGTGCCGCGAACCGCCGCATCGAGCCCACGGCGCTGCGCGCGCTCGTCGCCGCGTTCGCCGACGACCTCACCGAGCTCGGCGCCGCCTGCCAGCAGCTGCTCGCCGACGTCGACGGCACGATCGACGACCGCATCGTCGAGCGCTACTACGGCGGGCGGGTCGAGACGTCCGCGTTCACCGTCGCCGACACGGCGATCGCCGGGCGGCACGGTGAGGCGCTGCTCGCGCTGCGTCAGGCGCTCGCCTCGGGCGCCGACCCCGTGCCCCTCGTCGCCGCGCTCGCCTCGAAGCTGCGCACCATGGCACGCGTGGTGGGCTCGCGGGAATCCGCGCCCGCCCTGGCCGCGCGACTCGGCATGAAGGACTGGCAGGTCGACCGTGCGCGTCGCGATCTCAACGGCTGGTCGTCAGAGGCGCTCGGGGGAGCGATTCAGGCCGCCGCCCGCGCAGACGCCGAGGTCAAGGGCGCCAGCCGCGACGCGACGTTCGCTGTCGAGCGTCTTCTCACGATCGTGGCGACGCGGCGTCCGTACCCCGACTGAGCACCGCGGCTTCGGCGTCACGCTCGCGCGCCACTCGCGCATGCCGCCCACGCTTGTGCGCGCGATCCCGCGCACAAGGCGCGCGACCCCGCGCACAAAACGTGAAGGCCCGCCCCGCCGAAGCGGTGCGGGCCTTCTCGATGATCGCTCAGAGAGCGGAAACCTGCTTCGCGATCGCCGACTTGCGGTTCGCGGCCTGGTTCTGGTGGATGACGCCCTTGCTCACGGCCTTGTCGAGCTTCTTGGTCGCGGTGCCCAGAGCCTTCTCGGCGGCGGCCTTGTCGCCGGCGACGATGGCCTCACGGGTGCGACGCACCGCGGTCTTCAGCTCGCTCTTGACGGCCTTGTTGCGCTCGTGCGCCTTCTCGTTGGTCTTGTTGCGCTTGATCTGCGACTTGATGTTTGCCACGTGTGGTCAGACTTTCGTTTCGGTGTTGTCGTGGTGGTGCCGTGCAGCGAGAGAGGGGCGCTGTGCGGCGAATCGCGGGGGTCTGGGATTCCCCACACGCAAGCCAAAAGCCGAGTCTACCAAACGAGCGGGCTCCGCACGAAACGTCAGGCTGCGGCATCCGTCTCGTCGACGGCAGTGCTGTCGATCGTGGCCAGCGCGAGATCCAGCACCGCGTTGAACACGCGCGGTGCCATCGCCGTCACGAGGTGCGTGGTGTGGGGAACGACGATCAGCTCGGCGTCGGGGAGGAGCGTCTGGAAGAGCTTCTCGCTCACCCGCAGCTGATCCCACTGGCCGTTCACAAACCACGTCGGAACCCGGATGCGCGACACCGCCGCCATGAGGTCGAGGGCTCCGAGGGCGCGCAGCGCCGTGTCCTGCGACTCGAACGCGTACCCGCCCGCCCCGAAGTCCCACCGCGTCTCCGACGGGAGGGTGCGATCGAGCACGCGCTCTCCCAGCCATTCGCCGTGACCAGGAAGGCTGTTGAAGGTGCCGACCGCGGCGCGGTAGGCGACGAGAGGGATGCCGCGCGGCAGCGCCGTGCACGAGGCACCGATGTACGCCGCGATCGGGGGAGCGACCACGGCGCCGGCGTACTGGGTCGTGAGGAGTCCGCCGAGGGAGTGCCCGACCAGGAGCACGGGACCGGTGTCCGCAGCCGACCGCACCGCGTCGTCGATCGTGCGGAAGGCCTCATCGAGCGTGAACGGCTCCCCGCGCCGCGTGCCGTGTCCGGGCAGGTCGAGGGCGACCGCGTCCACCCCGCGCTGCTCGAGATGGGCCACCTGTGCGCGCCACATGGTTGCGGACGTGCGGATGCCGTGCACCATCACCACGGTCGTCGCCATGTGCCCAATGTAGAGCCGGTGGCTGGGCGTGAGGGCGGTGCATCCGAGGCGGCACCCTAGAATCGTCGGGACATGTCTCCGCGTGCCCTCTCTCCGCTCCAGCCCAGCGCCACCCCGCCGGCGAGCATCCGCAACTTCTGCATCATCGCCCACATCGACCACGGCAAGTCGACCCTGGCCGACCGCATGCTGCAGATCACGGGTGTCGTCTCCGACCGTGACATGCGCGCGCAATACCTCGACCGCATGGACATCGAGCGCGAGCGCGGCATCACGATCAAGAGCCAGGCGGTTCGCATGCCCTGGCAGACCGCGGACGGCACGTTCGCGCTGAACATGATCGACACACCCGGGCACGTCGACTTCACCTACGAGGTGTCCCGGTCGCTCGCCGCCTGCGAAGGCGCGATCCTGCTGGTCGACGCCGCGCAAGGCATCGAGGCGCAGACGCTCGCGAATCTCTACCTGGCGCTCGAGAACGATCTCGAGATCATCCCGGTGCTGAACAAGATCGACCTGCCCGCCGCCGACCCCGAAAAGTTCGCCGGAGAGCTCGCGAACCTCATCGGCGGGTCGCCCGACGATGTGCTGCGGGTGAGCGGGAAGACCGGCCTCGGCGTCGAGGAGCTGCTCGACCGCATCGTCGAGCGCATCCCGTCGCCGAAGGGGAACGCGGATGCCCCGGCCCGCGCGATGATCTTCGACTCCGTGTACGACGCCTACCGCGGCGTCGTCACCTATGTGCGCATGGTCGACGGGAAGCTGGAGCCGCGGGAGCGCATCCAGATGATGTCGACCAAGGCGACGCACGAGCTGCTGGAGATCGGCGTCTCCAACCCCGAGCCGACGCCCACCAAGGGGCTCGGCGTGGGCGAGGTCGGCTACCTGATCACGGGCGTGAAGGATGTGCGCCAGTCGAAGGTCGGTGACACCATCACGAACCTCCGCAAGCCCGCGACCGAGGCACTCGCCGGATACACGGACCCGAAGCCGATGGTCTTCAGCGGCATCTACCCGATCGACGGCAGCGATTACGCGGATCTGCGCGAGGCCCTCGACAAGCTCAAGCTCTCCGACGCCTCGCTGCAGTACGAGCCCGAGACCTCGGTCGCCCTCGGGTTCGGGTTCCGCTGCGGGTTCCTCGGTCTGCTGCACCTCGAGATCATCACCGAGCGCCTGGCCCGCGAGTTCGGCCTCGACCTCATCACGACCGCACCGTCGGTCACTTACGAGGTCACGACCGACACCGGCGAGACCGTCGTGGTCACAAACCCGAGCGAGTACCCGGACGGTCGTGTCGCGTCGGTCTCCGAGCCGGTCGTGAAGGTCGGCATTCTGCTGCCCAAGGACTACGTGGGCACCGTGATGGAGCTCTGCCAGACGCGCCGCGGCACCCTGCTCGGCATGGAGTACCTCAGCGAGGACCGCGTTGAGCTGCGCTACAACATGCCGCTCGGCGAGATCGTCTTCGACTTCTTCGACCAGCTGAAGTCGAAGACCCAGGGTTACGCGAGCCTCGACTACGAACCCGCGGGATCCCAGACCGCCGACCTCGTCAAGGTCGACATCCTGCTGCAGGGCGACAAGGTCGACGCGTTCAGCTCGATCGTGCACCGTGAGAAGGCGTACTCGTACGGCACGATGATGACCGAGCGGCTGCGCAAGCTCATCCCGCGCCAGCAGTTCGAGGTGCCGATCCAGGCCGCGATCGGCGCCCGCATCATCGCCCGGGAGAACATCAGGGCGATGCGCAAGGATGTCCTCGCGAAGTGCTACGGCGGTGACATCACCCGAAAGCGCAAGCTCCTCGAGAAGCAGAAAGAGGGCAAGAAGCGCATGAAGATGGTGGGTCGCGTCGAGGTGCCGCAGGAGGCGTTCATCGCCGCCCTGTCGGGAGACGTGGACGGCAACGAGAAGAAGTAGGCGGGTGCACCACATGCGCAAGGGAACGACCCGGGACGGCGTCGTCGACTACGCGGCGGTCGGAGCCACACAGGCGGTCGACCTCATGCAGTACCCGCCGGAGCGGAGCCTCCCGGCAGAGTCGTCCTGGCGCATCGGCAGCGGCGAAGAGCGATTCCGCGCGGCGGGCGACGCGCTGCTGAGCTGGCAGGCGCTGCGTGATGCGGGCCTCACCGTGAAGGACGTCACCCCCGCCGCCGGCCCCACCTACGCCGGGGTGAGCTTCGACGAGAACCGTCAGCCCATCGCGCCCAGCCGTCTCGAGGCCGATCAGCGCTTCGACGCCGACGGCACACCGTGGGTGGCCGCGGGAGCGAGCGTGCGACTGCACGGCCGTGTCGACGGCATGAACGCCGACGGGCACCTCCGGGTCATCTTCGTCACGGAGGAGCCGCGCCGCGTCGGATTCGTGCTCGGCACCCTCGGCGAGTCGGTGGTCAGCGGGGAGGAGTCGTTCCTCATCGAGTGGCTCCCGAACGATGAGGTGTGGTTCTCGGTGCGGGCCTTCGACAGCCCGACCGCGTTGTCGTACCGGGCGCTGCGCACCCTCGTGCGCCGTCGTCGTCGTGCGCTGTTCACCCGCTACCTGCGCGCGGTGTCGCCCATGTTCACCACCCCGGCCTGATGCCCTCAGCGCTTCCCCTCGGCGATCCGGCTCCGGCCGACGGCGCCCTGCCCGACCTGCTCCCGGCCGCGCACCCCGACTTCGGCGTGTACGTGCACGTGCCGTTCTGCCGCGTGCGCTGCGGGTACTGCGACTTCAACACCTACACGGCGACGGAGCTGCGCGGCGCCAGCCAGGCGGACTATCCCGACGAGGTCGCGCGGGAGATCGCGCTGGCCGCGCAGGTTATGGATGCCGCGGGCCGGCGGCGGGCGGCGACATCCGTGTTCTTCGGCGGCGGCACGCCGACGCTGCTCCCGGGCGATGCGCTCGCGCGCATGCTGGGTGACGTGCGCGACGCGTTCGGCATCGCCGCCGATGCGGAGGTGACGGTCGAGGCGAACCCCGACACGGTCACACCGGCGCTGACGGCGAGGCTCGCCGAGGCGGGCGTGACGCGTCTGTCGATCGGCATGCAGTCCGCCGTTCCGTCGGTGCTGGCGACCCTCGACCGCACCCACGAGCCGGCCGCGGTCCCGCGGGCGGTCACTGCGGCGCGCGCGGCCGGGCTGCAGGTGAGCGTCGACGTCATCTACGGCACGCCGGGGGAGACGCTCGCGGACTGGGAGCGCACCCTCGACGCCGTCACCGCTCTCGAGACCGACCACGTGTCGGCGTACGCGCTGATCGTGGAGGAGGGCACGGCGCTTGCCCGCCGCATCGCACGCGGGGAGATCGACACGGTCGACGACGACGTGCAGGCCGACATGTACGAGCTCACCGACGCGCGCCTCGCGGCGGCGGGGTACGGCTGGTACGAGGTGTCGAACTGGTCGCGCGATGAGGCGACCCGCTCGCGACACAATCTCGCCTACTGGCGCGGCGCCGACTGGTGGGGGTTCGGGCCGGGCGCCCACTCGCACGTCGGCGGCGTGCGCTGGTGGAACGTGAAGCACCCCGCGGCGTACGCGCAGCGCCTGTCGGTGGGTTCCTCGCCCGCGGCGGGACGGGAGTCGCCGGATACCGCGTCCCGCGCCCTCGAGCGCACGATGCTCGAGCTGCGCATCGCCGACGGGCTGGCCGTGGCGAGCCTGCCGGACACCGGTCGCGCGGAGGTGGCGGGGCTCATCGCGGACGGCCTGGTCGACGGGGCATCAGCCATCGCCGGGCGCCTCGTCCTGACGCTGCGCGGTCGACTCCTGGCCGACGCGGTCGTGCGACGGCTCACCGCCTGAGCACTGTGCGTCGCGCCGCGAGTGGCGCCCCGGTCCGCGCTAATATTGGCACTCACGTGATGTGAGTGCCAGCGAGGGGAGGCGGAATGGTCAGCGAACGCGGCCTCGACGTCCTGCGGGCGATCGTGCAGGACTACGTGGCGACCCGCGAACCGGTCGGCAGCAAGTCGATCGTCGAGCGCCATGCCTTCGGGGTGTCGGCCGCCACCATCCGCAACGACATGGCGCTGCTCGAGGACGAAGAGCTCATCAGCGCGCCGCACACCTCGTCGGGACGCGTGCCGACCGACAAGGGCTACCGCGTCTTCGTCGACCACCTCGCCGAGCTGCGACCGCTCAGCACTGCCCAGCGCAACGCGATCGCCACATTCCTCGAGGCCCCCGCCGACCTCGACGACCTGCTCGCGCGCACCGTGCGCGTGCTCACGCAGGTCACCGGCCAGGTCGCCCTCGTGCAGTACCCGTCGTTCGAGCGCGCGAACGTGACGCACATCGAGCTCGTGCACCTCGGCGGCCCGCGCGTCGTCGTCATCCTCGTCACCGACACCGGTCGTGTGTCGCAGCGGATCGCGAGCCTCGGGACCGACCTCGACGACGCGGATGTCGCGACCCTCCGCGCCCAGGTCTCGGTGCTGGTCACGGGCGGCTCGGTGCAGGAGGGCCTCGGCAAGATCGCCCACACCCTCGCCGAGACGTCCACCCGTTCACCGCGAGAGGATGCTGCCTCGCGCGCGCTGCTCGCTGCTGTCGCCGAAGAGCTCGAGGAGTTCCGTCAGGATCGTCTCGTGATGGCGGGTGCCGCGAACCTGGCGCGACGCGAGTCCGACTTCCAGGGCAGCATCTACCCGCTGCTGGAGGCGATCGAGGAGCAGGTGACCCTGCTCAAGCTCATGACCGAGATGGCGGCCGACGCCGAGGGCCTGGCGGTCTCCATCGGCCGCGAGAACGAGGCGTTCGGGCTGAGCGAGGCATCCGTCGTGACCAGCGGCTATGCCGGCACGATCGGCGAGGCACGCCTGGGTCTGCTCGGGCCCACGCGCATGGACTACGCGACCAATCTCAGCGCCGTGCGCGCCGTGGCTCACTATCTGAGCCGCCTCATGGCCGACGACGAGCGCGCGCGATGACGAATACGACCCTGCCCGCTTCGCGGGCGGAGAGGTGACTGTGGCCGACCACTACGAGGTGCTGGGCGTCGAGCGCGACGCGAGCCCCGAGGACATCAAGAAGGCGTATCGACGGCTGGCCCGCCAGCTGCACCCCGACGTCAACCCGAGCCCCGAGGCGGCGGAGCAGTTCAAGCTCGTCACCCACGCGTACGACGTGCTCAGTGACGCCGATCAGCGCCGCGCCTACGACATGGGCGGTGAGACGGGATCGCCCTTCGGCGGCGCCGGGTTCGGCGGCTTCAGCGACATCTTCGACACCTTCTTCGGCGGGGGCGGTGGGAGCCGGGCGCGCGCTCGTTCTCGCCGGGAGCGCGGCCAGGACGCGCTCGTGCGCGTGACGCTCGATCTCGCCGACGTCGTGTTCGGCGCGCATCGCGACCTCGAGGTCGACACCGCTGTGCTCTGCGAAACCTGCCAGGGCTCGTGCTGCCAGCCGGGGACGGCTCCCGTCACCTGCGACATCTGCCACGGCACCGGACACATCCAGCGCACGGTGCGCAGCCTCATCGGCAACGTCGTCACCCAGCAGCCCTGCGCGAGCTGCCAAGGCTACGGCACGACCATCCCGTACCCGTGCGCCACCTGCCAGGGCCAGGGACGCGTGCGCTCGCGTCGCACGGTCTCGGTCGACATCCCGGCCGGCGTCGAGACGGGCCTGCGCCTGCAGCTGCCGGGCTCCGGTGAAGTGGGACCCGCCGGGGGCCCGAACGGCGACCTCTATCTCGAGGTGACGGTCGCCCCGCACGACATCTTCAGCCGCGACGGCGACGACCTGCTCGCGACGCTCGAGATCTCGATGCCCGACGCGGTGCTGGGAACGACAACCCTGATCGACGCGCTCGACGGGCCCGTCGAGCTCGAGCTGCGCGCAGGGGTGCAATCGGGCGACGTGCTCACGATCAAGGGCCGCGGCGTCTCACCGCTGCGCGGCAGCGGCCGCGGCGACCTGCGCATCGGCGTGCATGTGCTCACGCCCTCTCGCCTCGACGCGAAGGAACGCGCCCTCATCGAGGAGTTCGCCCGCAAGTCGAAGGCGCCGGAGCCGCAGCTGGCGCAGTTCCACCAGGGCCTCTTCGCGCGGCTGCGCGACCGGTTCCGGAACGGCTGATCCGTGGCGCTCCACTTCGTGGACGATGCCGCCGCCGCAGCGGGGGCCGGTGACACCGTCTCACTCACCGGGGCCGAGGCACATCACGCCGCCGCGGTGCGGCGTGTGCGCCCGGGGGAGAAGGTCACGGTCGGCGACGGCCGCGGCGTGTGGCTCACCGGCACCTGCGAGTCGGTCTCACCGAAGCTCGTCGTCGTGCGCATCGACGACCGACGGGTGGATGCCCCGCCCGCCACCCGTCTGCGCCTCGTGCAGGGCCTCGCCAAGGGCGATCGCGACGAGCTGGCCGTGCAGGCCGCCACTGAGCTCGGGGTCGACGAGATCGTGCCGTGGCAGGCAGCCCGCAGCGTCTCCCGCTGGGACGCGGGCAAGGCCGTCAAGGGACGGGACCGCTGGGAGGCGATCGCCCGGGAGGCGGGCAAGCAGGCCCATCGTGCGTGGCTCCCCGAGGTGAGCCCGCTCGTGACCACCCGTGAGCTCGCCGGCCGGGGTGCGGCATCCCGTCTTCTCGTGCTCGAGCCGACGGCGAGCGTGCGCCTCGCCGACGCCGTGAGCAGCGACCTCGCCGATGTGACCTTCATCGTCGGCCCCGAGGGGGGAATCGCCCCCGACGAGCTGACCGCGCTCGCGGACGCGGGAGCGGAGCTCGTCCGACTCGGCGACACGGTGCTGCGCACCTCCACTGCCGGCCCTGCGGCACTGGCCGCCGTGTCGGTGCTGCTCGGGCGCTGGTGAGACGGGCGCCGGTAGACTCGTTCCTATGAGCGAAGCCTCCGTGTTCAGCCGCATCCTCGCGCGTGAGATCCCCGCCGAGATCGTGGCCGAGACCGACACCCTCTTCGCGATCCGCGACATCGCGCCGCAGGCTCCGGTGCACCTCCTGGTGATCCCGAAGACGGCCGAGTACCGCGATGTCACCGAGCTTGCGGCCGGCGAACCGGCCCTGCTGGCGGAGATCGTCGCGCTCGCCTCCGAGCTCGCGGCCCAGTACGCCGACGGCGACTTCCGGCTCGTGTTCAACACGGGCGCCGGTGCCGGCCAGACGGTGTTCCACGTGCACGCCCATGTGCTCGCGGGCGGCCTTTCGGAGCAGGGGCTCGGTGCCTGACTCCGAACCCGTCACCCGCCGCCTCCTCGCGGACGGCGTCGCCATGGTGCGTCTGCTCGGCCCGCAGGACCGCCTGCTGCGCGTCGTGGAGCGCGCGCACCCCGACGTGCAGGTGCTCGTGCGCGGCAACGAGATCACCCTCACCGGTGACGAGGATCCCGTGGCCCGCGCCGCCGAGCTCGTCGAGGAGCTGCTGCAGATGACCCGCAACGGCGTCGACCTGGATGCCGCGGGTGTCGCGTCGTCTGCCCGCATGCTGCGCACCGACGGGTCACCCCGTCCGTCCGAGGTCATGGGGGAGGCGATCCTGTCCTCACGCGGCAAGGTGATCCGCCCGAAGACCGCAGGGCAGAAGGCGTACGTCGACGCGATCGAGGAGAACACGATCGTCTTCGGCATCGGTCCGGCCGGCACGGGCAAGACGTACCTCGCGATGGCGAAGGCGGTGCAGGCCCTGCAGCGCAAGGAGGTCTCCCGCATCATCCTGACGCGGCCCGCCGTCGAGGCGGGGGAGCGGCTCGGTTTCCTCCCCGGAACCCTCACCGACAAGATCGACCCGTATCTTCGGCCCCTCTACGACGCGCTCAACGAGATGATGGACCCCGAGATCGTGCCGAAGCTCATGGCGTCGGGCACGATCGAGGTCGCGCCGCTCGCCTACATGCGCGGGCGCACGCTGAACGACTCGTTCGTGGTGCTCGACGAGGCACAGAACACGACTCCCGAGCAGATGAAGATGTTCCTCACACGTCTCGGGTTCGGCACGCGCATGGTCGTCACGGGCGACATCACGCAGATCGACCTGCCGCAAGGTGCGTCGGGCCTGCGGCTCGTCACCCGCGTGCTGTCGAACATCGACGACATCCACTTCTCCTACCTGACCAGCGACGACGTCGTGCGCCACACGCTCGTCGGACGCATCGTCGACGCCTACACCGAGTACGACGAACGTCGACTCGCCTCCCGCCGCGAGCGGGACGAGGCATCCGAGTTCGCGGGGCGCGTCGAGCGACGCACCGCCGCCCGCGGGGGCTCCCCGCGGGACCACCTTCCGAAGCGGGGACGCACATGACCATCGAGATCACCAACGAGTCGGGGGTGGCTGTCGACGAGACCGTGCTGCTGCGTCTCATGGAGCACAACTTCGCGGAGCTGCACATCAGCCCCGACGCCGACGTGGCGATCCTGCTGGTCGACGAGGGCGCGATGGAGTCGCTGCACGTGCAGTGGATGGACGAGCCCGGCCCGACCGACGTGCTCAGCTTTCCGATGGACGAGCTGCGCCCCGGCACCGAGGAGCAGCCCACCCCGCCGGGCCTGCTCGGCGACATCGTGCTGTGCCCGCAGGTCGCCGAGACCCAGGCGCGTGAGGCGTCGCCCGTGCATTCCACGCAGGACGAGCTCGTGATGCTCACCACCCACGGCCTGCTGCACCTCCTCGGGTACGACCACGCCGAGCCCGACGAGGCGAAGGAGATGTTCGGCCTGCAGCGCGACCTCATCATCGCCTTCGCGCACTCCGAGCGTCGACGACCGGCGTCATGACCGTCGCGCTCCTGCTGGTCGCCGCGGTGCTGCTTGTCGCCTTCGGCGGACTCATGGCGGCGATCGACGCGGCACTCTCGGTCACCTCGACGCAGGATCTGGACGAGCTCGCCGAGGGCGCACGGTCGTCTGCGGCGCTCCATCGCATCGCCGCGGACCCCGCCGCGCACGCGAACTCGGTGGTCTTCATCCGCGTCCTCGCTGAAACCGGCGCCGCGGTGCTCACCGCCGCGTCCTTCATGCTCTGGTTCGACGACATCTGGTGGGCGCTGCTCGCGGCGGTCGTGCTGATGACCATCGCGTCGTTCGTGCTCGTGGGCACCTCGCCCCGGTCGGTCGGGCGTCGCAACGCGGCGGGGCTCCTGCGTGGCAGCGCCGGGCTCGTGCGCGGCATCCGTCTTCTGCTCGGCCCGATCGCTCACCTGCTCGTGATCCTCAGCAACCGGGTCACCCCGGGTGGGGCGCGGGCATCGAGCTTCACCTCCGAGGAACAGCTGCTGAGCATGGTCGACGAGGCCGCGCTGCAGGACCTCATCGAGGAGGACGACCGCGAGCTGATCCACTCCGTGTTCGAGTTCACCGAGACCTACGTACGCGAGGTGATGGTGCCGCGCACCGACATGGTCACGATCGGGGCGGATGCCTCCACCCGCGCCGCGATCGCGTTGTTCCTCGATCGCGGGGTGTCCCGCATCCCGGTGATCGGCGAGGACGGCGATGACGTACGAGGCGTGCTGTACCTGAAGGACCTGGTGCAGATCGCCTTCCGCGACGGTACGGTCGCGAGTGCGGTGCCGGTGGCGGGCATCGCCCGTCCGCCCGTGTTCGTGCCCGAGTCGATGCGCGCCGAGACGCTGCTGCAGCAGATGAAGCGCGACGCGGTGCACGTGTGCATGGTCGTCGACGAGTACGGCGGCATCGCCGGCCTCGTGACCCTCGAGGACATCATCGAGGAGCTCGTGGGGGAGATCGCCGACGAGTACGACCCCCGCGCCGACGAGGTGGTCGAGGTGCGACCCGGAACGTTCCGGGTGAGCGCCCGCCTCGGCCTCGACGAGGTCGGCGAGCTGTTCGGGCTCGACCTCGACGATGAGGATGTCGACTCCATCGGGGGGCTGCTCGGCAAGGCGCTCGGTCAAGTTCCGCAGCCGGGCGCGACGGCCGAGGCGCTGGGGCTCCTGCTCACCGGCGGCACCTCTCGCGGCCGCGGCCGCGGACTCGCGACGGTGTTCGTGACGCGTGCGGCCGATGCCGCGGCATCCGCCCCCGAGGAACACGCGACCGACGAGCACCCCGTCGGGTCGAAGAAGAAGCGCACAGCGAAGGCGGCCCGCGCATGACCGAAGACAGCCCGTACCGCAGCGGTTTCGTCACCTTCGTCGGGCGGCCCAACGTCGGCAAGTCCACGCTGACGAACGCGCTCGTGGGCGAGAAGATCGCGATCACGAGCGACAAGCCGCAGACCACGCGGCGAGCGATCCGCGGCATCGTCGACCGCCCCGACGGCCAGCTCGTCGTCGTCGACACCCCGGGCGTGCACCGCCCGCGCACTCTGCTCGGGCAACGTCTCAACGACCTCGTCGAGGACGTGCTCGGCGACGTCGATGTCATCGCCTTCTGCGCGCCGGCCGGGGAGCGCGTCGGTCCCGGTGACCGCCGCATCGCCGCATCGCTGGACGGCTATCCGCGATCGCGCAAGGTCGCGCTCATCACCAAGACCGACGCGGCGTCGCGCGACGAGGTGCTGGAGCGTCTCGCTGAAGTCGATGCGCTGCGCGAGGACTGGGCCGCGGTCATCCCCGTCTCGGCGCTCACGGGCGCCCAGCTCGATGTGCTGGCGGACGAGCTCCTCGGTCTCATGCCCGAAGGTCCGGCGCTGTACGAACACGGCGTCGTCACCGATGAATCCGAGAGCGACCGGGTGGCGGAGATCATCCGCGAGGCGGCACTGCGCGACGTGCGCGAAGAGCTTCCGCACTCGATCGCGGTGGTCGTGCAGGAGATGGGCCCGCGCGAGGACTCTGATCTGATCGACGTGTTCGCCGACATCGTCGTCGAACGCGACAGTCAGAAGGCGATCATCATCGGCCGCAAGGGCGCGCACCTGAAGGATGTCGGCGCCCGCGCCCGCACGCAGCTCGAGGGCCTCCTCGGCTCGCGGGTCTATCTGTCGCTGCACGTGCGCGTCGCCCAGGAGTGGCAGCGCGACCCCAAGCAGCTCGGCCGGCTCGGGTTCTGACGCGGGGTCGCGGCATCCGTCATCGACCGGGGCTCACCCGGGTGTAGCCTGGTCGCATGCGTGCGGGTGATCTCCTCCTCCTTAGCTGCCGCGGCGGGGCCTAGACCTAGGGCCACCTCGTCGCGGAGCTTGTCGTCGGCCCGCCACATCCCACACGAGGAAAGACGATCATGGAGAACACCCAGAAGGCATCGGCGCTGCCGATCCACAAGTACCGCCCGTATCACGAGCAGATCCGCGTCGACGTGCCGGACCGCACCTGGCCCGACGCCCGCATCACCCAGGCGCCGCGCTGGTGCGCCGTCGACCTGCGCGACGGCAACCAGGCCCTCATCGACCCGATGAGCCCCGAGCGCAAGCGCGTCATGTTCGACCTGCTGGTGCGCATGGGCTACAAGGAGATCGAGGTCGGGTTCCCGAGCGCCAGCCAGACCGACTTCGACTTCGTGCGTCAGCTCATCGACGAGAACCTGGTCCCCGACGACGTCACCATCCAGTTGCTGACCCAGGCGCGCGAGCACCTCATCGAGCGCACCTACGAGGCGATCGCCGGGGCGAAGCAGGCGATCGTGCACCTGTACAACTCGACGAGCATCCTGCAGCGCGACGTCGTGTTCCGCACCGACACGCAGGGCGTCATCGACATCGCCCTCGAGGGCGCGCGCCTGTGCCGCGAGTTCGAGAAGCGCATCCCCGAGACGGCCGTCTACTACGAGTACTCGCCAGAGAGCTACACCGGCACCGAGCTGGAGTTCGCGGCCGAGATCTGCAACGCCGTGCTCGAGGTCTTCGAGCCGACGCCCGAGCGCAAGGTCATCATCAACCTGCCCGCGACCGTGGAGATGGCGACGCCCAACGTGTACGCCGACTCCATCGAGTGGATGAACCGCCACCTGGCGTACCGCGAGAACGTGATCCTGTCCCTGCACCCTCACAATGACCGCGGTACGGCGATCGCCGCCGCCGAGCTCGGCTACATGGCCGGTGCCGACCGCATCGAGGGCTGCCTGTTCGGCAACGGCGAGCGCACGGGCAACGTCGACCTGGTCGCCCTCGCGATCAACCTGTTCACCCAGGGCATCGACCCGCAGATCGACGTCAGCGACATCGACCAGGTCAAGCGCACGGTCGAGTACTGCAACCAGCTGCCGGTGCCCGAGCGCAGCCCCTGGGCCGGCGACCTCGTCTTCACCGCGTTCAGCGGCTCCCACCAGGACGCCATCAAGAAGGGCTTCGAGGCGATGGCCGCCCGCGCCGAGCGCGAGGGCGTGTCGGTCGACGACCTGGAATGGGCCGTGCCGTATCTGCCCGTCGACCCGAAGGACCTGGGCCGCTCTTACGAGGCGGTGATCCGCGTGAACTCGCAGTCGGGCAAGGGCGGCGTCGCCTACCTGCTCAAGAGCGACCACGCGCTCGACCTGCCCCGGAAGCTCCAGATCGAGTTCTCCGGCGTCGTGCAGGCGAAAACCGATGCCGAGGGTGGCGAGCTCACGAGCTCCCAGATCTGGGAGATCTTCCGCGACGAGTACCTGCCGGCGGATGCCGCGGACGAGCGCTGGGGCCGCTTCGAACTGCTGTCGACCCGCACTCAGAGTGATGTCGGCGGTCAGCTGCGGCTCGATGTCACGCTGCGCGACGGCGAGGCGAGCACCGCGGCCGACGGTATCGGCAACGGACCGGTCGCAGCCTTCCTGTCGGTGCTGCACGAGCGCGGCTTCGACGTCACGCTCTACGACTACGTGGAGCACGCGATGAGCGCGGGCGGCGACGCCCAGGCGGCGGCTTACGTGGAGCTGCAGGTCGACGGGGAGCGCCTGTGGGGAGTCGGCGTCGACGGCGACATCTCGACGGCATCGCTCAAGGCGATCGTCTCGGCGGTGAATCGTGCGATCCGCGCTCGCGAGCGCGAGGGCGCCCTCACCGCGGTCTGAACTCAGGTCGCCGTCGGGTCAGTCGCTCTCCGGTCTCACGATCGGAATGGCGGATGTCTCGACGGCGACCTTTCGCCTGTAGAGCATGTGCTGCTCGGGCAGCGACAGGTCGAAGATGACGGCGAGGATGCGGATCACCGCGGTCACGAGGAATCCGGCGATGGCTGCGATGACGATCGGCACGCCGAACGAGGAGAGCGCCACGAGCACGGTGCATCCGGCGCCGGCGGCGACCGCGTAGAGCGATCCCACGTGCATGATCGCGACGGGCAGTCCCATCATGACGTCGCGCAGGACCCCACCGCCGACGGCCGAGCAGACGCCGACGAACACAGCGGGAACGACCGGGAGCCCGAGCGCGAGCGCCTTCGTCGTGCCGAATGCGCCGAACATGCCGATCACGAGCGCATCGAGCGTGACGATGACGGCACTGATGCGCTGCAGCGGCCCGGCGAGGAGCATGCCGACGAGCGACGCCGCCGTCGCGGTGAGCAGGTACCAGTTGCTCTGCAGTGTCACGGGCGAAACGTTCAGCAGCAGATCGCGGATCAGTCCGCCGCCCATGCCCATGAGCACACCGATCAACGCCACCCCGAGAAGATCCAGACGACGCTGCCCCCGGAATCCGGAGGCGAACAGCGCGCCCTGGAGGCCGCCCAGGCCCACCGCGAGCAGATCTGCCCACAGGGGGATGATGAACGTCGGCTCGGTCACGCGTCTATTGTCGCAAGGCGCGACGATAATCGATGCGTGCCCACTTACCGCGACGAGGTCGTGGTCCTGCGCACCCAGAAGCTGGGGGAGGCGGACCGCATCGTCACCCTCCTCGGTCGTCAGCACGGACGCATCCGCGCGGTCGCGAAGGGGGTGCGACGCACCTCGTCGCGCATCGGCGCACGGCTCGAGCCCTTCATGGTCGCCGACGTGCAGATCTACAAGGGGCGCTCGCTCGACATCGTGCAGCAGGCGGAGAGCCTTGCCACCTACGGTGCCGACATCGTCGGCGACTATGACCGCTACGTCGCCGCGAGCGCGATGGTCGAGACCGCCGACCGGCTGGGGGAGGCCGAGGCCACTCCTCAGCAGCACATCCTCCTGCTCGGCGGTCTTCGCGCCCTGAGCCGCGGCGACCACCACCCCCGCAGCGTGCTCGATTCGTATCTGCTGAGGGCGCTCGCGATGTCCGGCTGGTCGCCGGGGCTCGACGACTGCGCCCGCTGCGGACGTCCCGGCCCGCACTCGTCGTTCCTCGCGCACGGCGGCGGGATGCTCTGCTCGTCCTGCGCACCGGCAGGGTCCGTGCGGGTCTCCGCCGACGTGCTCGCCCAGCTGCGTGCCCTGCTGCGCGGCGAGTGGGACATCATCGACGCGGTGTCCGACGCCGACCGGGCCGCGGCATCCGGTCTCGTCGCGGCGTTCACCCAGTGGCAGCTCGAGCGCGGCATCCGCTCGCTCGCCCACGTAGAGTCGGGGCGATGACTCCGAAGCCCTTCACCCACAAGGATGCGGTCGCGTACCGTCCGATCGACTGGACAGGCGTCTACCCGCCGGCGTTCCCCGCCGGGTCCGTGCCGAACCATGTGGCGATCGTGATGGACGGCAACGGTCGCTGGGCGAACCGACGCGGCCTCACGCGGGTCGAGGGACACAAGGCAGGTGAGGCGGCGCTGCTCGACGTCGTCGCGGGCGCCATCCAGGCGGGCGTGAAACATCTCTCGGTCTATGCGTTCTCGACCGAGAACTGGTCGCGCTCACCTGACGAGGTGCGGTTCCTGATGGGGTTCAATCGCGACGTGCTGCACCGTCGACGGGATCAGCTCAACGAGTGGGGCGTGCGGGTGCGGTGGGCCGGGCGGAAGCCGCGCCTGTGGGGCTCGGTGATCTCCGAGCTGCAATTCGCGGAGCAGCTCACCCGTGACAACGACGTGCTGACGCTGACGATGTGCGTGAACTACGGGGGGCGCGTAGAGCTGGTCGACGCGATGCGTTCCATCGCCGACGACGTCGCCGCGGGCCGGGTGCGTCCGAGCGCCGTCAGCGAGAAGCTCATACGCCGGCGGCTCTACCAGCCCGACATGCCCGACGTCGACCTGTTCGTACGTTCGAGCGGAGAGCAGCGCACCTCGAACTTCCTGCTGTGGGAGTCGGCGTACGCGGAGTTCGCCTTCCTCGACACCCTCTGGCCCGACTTCTCGCGCACAGACCTCTGGCAGGCGATCGGGCTCTACCTGTCGCGCGACCGTCGGTTCGGCGGCGCGATCGACACGCCGACCACGTGACGGTCAGTACTCGACGGCGACGGCGTTCGCACTCGCCGAGAGCGGGATGGTCTTGCCTCCCGGGAAGAGCTGCTCGTCGGTGAACGAGTACTGACGCTGTACCCAGGCGCCGAAGCCGCGGCGTTGGAGGCACGCCTGGTCGGTGGCGCAGCCGATGACCTTGTCGTTCGCCGCGTACGCCCGGTACGCCAGGAGCTTCGTCGTCAGGGCTGCGCCGGTGATGTTGGCCGGCTGGAGATGCACGGGGTATCCCTCGAAGTAGCGCATCTCGGCGAGGTCGTACCCGGCCTTCTGCGCCGCTTCGCGGGTGAACGTGCCCACCGTGCTGTGGTCGGGATGATCGCCCTGCCAACCCTGCGCGGCAATGCTCGGGATCAGCGTTCCCACCATGGCGGGATGGAACATCGTGATGAGGTCGGCCAGGGAGTCCCGCAGACTCACCGCCGACACCGCATCACCGCCGCCCACCGGGGTGAGCTTGTCGACGCGGCCGTCGAGGAGCATCCGGATCGTGACGGACCCGGTCGTCCGGAAGCCCTTGCCCTTCAGCCCCCCGTCGGGCAGGTGGAAGAAGAGCACCGAGACGTTCGTCGCGTCGACAGGAACGTACTGGGTGAGCTGCACTCCGGATGCGAGGGTCACGGTGGACTGCGTCCACTCGGCCGAGCTCCCGCGCATGACGTTGTACGCCTTGAGGATGCCGAACTCACGAGCCTTGACGTAGGAGGCACCGAGGCCGCCGTCACCCGCGGTCACATAGGCCGTCCGGGCGCAGAATCCGCTCGAGATCGCCCCCTGCAGCGTCGGGTTCGCGAAGATCAGGTCATCGTCGTAGTGGGCCCAGACCGACAGCACCGTCTCGCCCTCGCATGTGGTGACGAGCGATCCCGGCGCAGGATCCGAATTCACGACCGGCGCCGGCGCGGGAAGAGCGGGCCCGAGCGGCGTGGCCGAGGCGGACGGAGCGATCCCGCCCGGAGTCGAGAACGCGGTCGGCCACCACTGCGCGCGCGTCTGCACCGCTACCACGACCGCGCCGACAACTGCTGCGGCGACGATCACGACCGTCGATGCGAACAGGATGCGACCTATGCGGCGGCGCGCGCGAGCACCCATGCCGTTCCTCTCTCCCACCCCGATCCCCATCGGGCCCGCATCATGCTGACATATCCGCTCCCGGCGCGCCCGACACGACGCTGTGAATCCTGCTCACAGCGGGGGAATAGTCGGCGAACCCGCAGGCGTTGCACCCGTCATGACAGACGCCATCTCGATCGACGTGTGGAGCGACATCGCCTGCCCCTGGTGCTACATCGGCAAGCGCAACCTCGAGAAGGGACTGGCGGACGCGGCATCCGATGACGACGCACCCGTGACGACCGTCACCTTCCACTCCTTCGAGCTGTCTCCCGACACGCCCGTGGACTTCGAGGGTGACGAGATCGACTTCCTCGCCGGACACAAGGGGATGCCGCGGGACCAGGTCTCGCAGATGCTGTCGAACGTGACGGGCGTGGCCGCGAACGCGGGACTGGAGTACCGCTTCGACCTGCTGCGTCACACGAACACGGTGAAGGCGCACGAACTGCTGCACTTCGCGAAGCAGGCCGGGCGCCAGCACGACATGGCGGAGCGCCTCATGTCGGCCTACTTCACCGAGGGGCGCCACGTCGGACGCATCGACGACCTCGTCGACCTCGCGACGGAGATCGGGCTCGACGGCGACGCCGTGCGCGACGCGCTCGAGAACGAGCGTCACCTGCCAGACGTGCGCGCCGACCAGGCGCAGGCCCAGGCCTACGGCATCAACGGAGTGCCGTTCTTCGTCATCGACGGCAAGTACGGCGTCAGCGGCGCGCAGCCGCCGGAGGCGTTCGCCCAGATCGCGCGCCAGGTGTGGGCGGAACGGCGGAGCGCGGCATCCGCTCTCTGACCGTCGCCGAGATCAGGCGGGGAGTGCCGCCTCGATGACCGACACGACCGCCGGGTCGTCGGGCTTCGTCGACGGACGGAAACGGTGCACGTCTCCCGTGGGCGTGAGCACGAACTTCTCGAAGTTCCAGTGCACGAGTCCCCGCTCACCCTCGGGGTTCCTGGCCTTCTTCAGCGCCTTGTAGAGCGGCGCGACACCGGGTCCGTTGACCTTGATCTTCGCGTTGATCGGAAAGCTCACACCCCAGGTCGCGGAGCAGTACTCCAGGATCTCCTCGATCGAGCCCGGCTCCTGACCCATGAACTGGTTGCAGGGGAATCCGACGACGCTGAAGCCCCTCTCGCCGTACTCGCGCTGCAGCTGCTCGAGCGCCTCGTACTGCGGGGTGAGTCCGCACTTCGACGCGACGTTCACGACGAGGAGGACTTTGTCGCCGTAGTCGGCGAGCGTGCGCTCGGCCCCCTCGGCGTCGAGGAACGGGATGCTGCGCAGGTCTGCGCTGTCGGTGGCGGCCATGTGCCCAGCGTAGGCGCGGCGGGCCGCGGGAGGGTCGCCGTCTGGGAGAATGTCGGGGTGACCACGATCGCCCCCGCCACCCGGCCGTTACAGATCGGTGCGCTCACCCTCGACGCCCCGGTCGTGCTGGCGCCGATGGCGGGTATCACGAACACCGCGTTCCGGCGGCTGTGTCGCGAGTACGGCGCAGGTCTCTACATCAGCGAGATGATCACGACGCGCGCGCTCGTCGAGCGGAACGCCACGACGATGCGGCTCATCACGCACCACGAGTCCGAGACCCCGCGGTCGATCCAGCTGTACGGAGTCGATCCCGCGACCGTCGGCGCGGCCGTGAAGCTCCTTGTCGACGAGGACCGCGCCGACCACATCGACATGAACTTCGGATGCCCCGTCCCCAAGGTCACCCGCAAGGGCGGGGGAGCGGCGCTCCCCTGGAAGAAGGACCTCTTCGCCGACATCGTCACCCAGGCCGTCCGCAACGCCGGTGACGTGCCGGTCACTGTGAAGATGCGCAAGGGCATCGACGACGACCACCTCACCTATCTCGACGCCGCCCGCACGGCCGAGCGCGCCGGGGTGTCGGCGATCGCGTTGCACGCGCGCACGGCCGCGGAGTTCTACTCGGGGTCCGCCGACTGGAGCGCGATCGCGCGTCTGAAGGACGAGATCCGTTCGGTGCCGGTGCTCGGCAACGGCGACATCTGGAGCGCCGACGACGCCGTGCGCATGATGGCGGAAACCGGATGCGACGGCGTCGTCGTCGGCCGCGGCTGTCTCGGCCGCCCGTGGCTGTTCGGCGACCTCGCCCGCACGCTCGGCGGCGAGGACGCGGCCTATGGCGAGCCCGTGGATGCGACCCTCGGCTTCGTCGCTCGCGCGTTCCGCCGGCACGCGGAACTACTGGTCGAGTTCTTCGAGGACGAGGACCGCGGATGCCGCGACATCCGCAAGCACGTGGCCTGGTACTTCAAGGGCTATCCGGTGGGCGGGGAGCTGCGCGCGCAGCTGGCGACGGTGTCGTCGCTCGACGAGATCGATGCACTGCTCGCGACCCTCGATCTCGACGCGCCCTATCCGGGAGCCGCCGCCGAGGGACAGCGCGGTCGCGCGGGAACCCCGAAGCGTCCCGCCCTGCCCGACGGATGGCTCGACAGCCGGGAGATCCCCGCCGACGAGTCGTGCGCCCTCGCCGACGCCGAACTGGAGCACAGTGGCGGCTGAGGCATCCGCGCTCGGTGTCGCCCTCGGGCGCCCGAGCGGCTACGACGATCGGGACGCTGAGCGCTTCGTCCCCGAGCAGCACCGCTCGCAGCGCGACGATTTCGCGCGCGACCGGGCGCGGGTGCTGCACTCCGCGGCGTTGCGCCGCCTCGGCGCGAAGACCCAGGTGCTCTCGCCTGCCAGCCCTGCGGATTTCGCCCGTAACCGGCTGACCCACTCGCTCGAGGTCGCCCAGGTCGGTAGAGAGCTCGCCCTCGCCCTGCGCCTCGCGCCCGACGTGGTCGACACCGCCTGCCTGAACCACGACCTCGGGCATCCGCCCTTCGGACACAACGGCGAACGGGCCCTCAACGACTGGGCCGAGGACATCGGCGGGTTCGAGGGCAATGCGCAGACGATGCGCATCGTCACCCGGCTCGAGCCGAAGGTGTTCGACGAGGAGGGGCATTCCGCGGGCCTCAACCTCACCCGCGCGAGCCTCGACGCGACCTGCAAGTACCCCTGGACCGACGAACATCCCCTGCCCGACCCGGGCGGTCGCCTCAAGTTCGGCGTCTACCCCGACGACGAGGCGGTCTTCCGCTGGTTCCGCGAGGGCGCGCCCGGCCGCGTGCGGTGCATCGAGGCCGAAGTCATGGACCTGTCGGACGACATCGCATACTCGGTGCACGACTTCGAGGACGCCATCGTCAACGGCTACCTCGATCCGCGCCGTCTCGTCGCCCCGAACGAGCACGAGGCCCTGATCGACGCGATCCAGGCGTGGGTCGGCTTCGACCTCACCCGCGATGCGCTCTCCGACGCGCTCTACCGGCTCACCCGGCTCCCCGAGTGGGTGCCGACGTTCGACGGATCCCGCCGCGACCTGGCCGGACTCAAGAACCTCACGTCCGATCTCATCGGGCGCTTCGCGCGGGCGGCGACGGCGGCGACGCGCGACGCGTACCCCGCGGCATCCCTCACGCGCTATCGGGCGCGGGTCATGGTGCCCGCGGTCGTCGAGGCCGAGATCGCGGTGCTCAAAGGAATCATCGGTGCGACGGTGGTCTCGATCGATGGCCGCAAGGAGCTCTACAAGGAACAGCGGCGAGTGCTGAAGCGCCTCGCGTCGGCTCTGTGGGAGCGTCCCGACCAGCTCGAGCCGGTCTATCGAGGCGACTTCACCTCCGCGACGGATGACGCGGCTCGCCGCCGCGTCGTCGTCGACCAGGTCGCCGGACTCACGGATCAGCTCGCGATCGCCTGGCATGAGCGTCTCGTCGCACCGCTCGATCCCACCTCACTCGGCGTGTGGGTGCCGCCGGTGCGGCCCGCGCCGGCAGGACTCGCCTGATGCCCGGTCGCATCGTGCAGACCGACGTCGACGAGGTCAAGTCGCGCACCAACATCGCGGACATCGTGGGGGAGCGGGTCGCGCTGAAGCCCGCGGGCGTCGGCTCGCTCAAGGGGCTCTGCCCGTTCCACGACGAACGGAGCCCGAGCTTCCACGTGCGGCCGCAGCACGGCTTCTACCACTGCTTCGGATGCGGCGCCTCGGGCGACGTCTACACGTTCCTGCGGGAGATGGACCACCTCTCGTTCACCGAGTCGGTCGAGCGCCTCGCGGGTCGGCTCGGCTACGCACTGCACTACGAGGACGGCGGCCCCGCGGTGGAGACCTCCGGCCGGACCCGGCTCTACGCGGCGGGTGCCGCGGCCGCGGTGTACTTCCGCGAGCAGCTGCAGAGCGCCGAGGCCGAGACCGCGCGCGCCTTCCTCGGCGGCCGCGGATTCGATGCGGGAGCCGCCGCGCACTTCGGCGTCGGGTACGCGCCGAAGGGGTGGGGCAACCTGCAGCAGGCGCTGCGCGCCCAGGGCTTCAGCGACGAAGAGCTGCTCACCGCGGGACTGCTGTCGCAGGGGCAGCGCGGCGTGTACGACCGGTTCCGCGGGCGCGTGGTGTGGCCCATCCGCGATGTCACCGGCCAGGTCGTCGGCTTCGGGGCCCGCAAGCTCTACGACGACGACCAGGGGCCGAAGTACCTCAACACCCCTGAGACCCCGATCTACCGCAAGTCGCAGGTGCTGTACGGCCTCGACCTCGCGAAGAAGGACATCTCGCGGTCGCGCCAGGTCGTCGTGGTGGAGGGCTACACCGACGTCATGGCCTGCCACCTCGCCGGCATCACCACGGCGGTCGCGACCTGCGGCACCGCGTTCGGCTCGGAGCACATCACGGCTCTGCGTCGCGTGATGGGCGACGACTCGGCACACGGCGAGGTCGTCTTCACCTTCGACCCGGACGACGCAGGGGTCGGCGCCGCCATGCGCGCGTTCGCCGACGAGAAGCGTTTCGCCGCGCAGACCTACGTTGCCGTCGCTCCGCCCGGTCTCGACCCGTGCGACCTGCGCCTCGCCCGCGGCGACGGCGCCGTGCGCGCGATCATCGAGTCGAAGGTGCCGATGTTCGAGTTCGCGATCGACCAGCGCATCCGCGGCTTCGACCTCGGCACCGTCGAAGGGCGGGCGGGGGCTCTGCGTGCCGGGGCGCCGATCGTCGCCGGCATCCGTGACCCCTCGCTGCAGCCGGGGTACGTGAAGGTGCTCGCCCGACGCCTCGGCCTCGAGCTCGGCGAGGTGTCCGGTGCGGTGCGACGCGCGTCGCGGTCGGTCGGTGCGCAGCGCGAGCAGGAGGAGATCCCGCACTCGGCCGAGACCCCCAGCGAGCTGAGGATCACCCTCCAGACACTGCCGACCACAGCGGATGCCGCGCTCGAGCGTGATGCGCTGATGGGATTCCTGCAGTACGGGCACCTGATCGACGGCGAGCTCGTACGGCGCGCCCTCGACACCACATTCACCGTTCCGGGCCTCGACGCGGTGCGCGGCGTCGTCGCGGCGATGCCGGACTACTCGCACCCCGGATGGGCCGCCGCCGCGGTGCAGGCGGTGCGTGAGCCGTACCGTTCCCTCGCCGCCGAGCTGCTCACGGGAACGTTCCCCGCACGCGACGCTCTGCACGCCCAGTTGTCAGCCCAGGACCTCGCCAGGCGACTGAGCCTGCGCACCCTCGATCGCACGAAGAGCGAGCTGCTCGGTGCCATGCAGCGGGTGCCGGCCGACTCCGACGAGGGGCGTGCCGTGAGGCTGCGCCTGCGCGATCTGGATGTCGAGCGGCAGCGTCTCCTCGACGCCGGCTGACCCCGTCCCGGTTCGCGTCGCAGCCTCATCCTTTGCTACGATCTCAGGGTTGTCCTGATTCGGGATGACTCTTCCTCGGTAGCTCAATTGGCAGAGCAATCGGCTGTTAACCGATAGGTTCTTGGTTCGAGTCCAAGCCGGGGAGCCACGAGAAGATCCCGCCGCGTCGGTCGACGCAGGCGGGATTTCTCGTCTCGAGGTTCAGGCCTCGATGAGGTCGATCCCGGGCGTCCACGACTGACCGGGACGACCCCAGCCGCGCTTCTTCGCGATCTTCTGCACGGTCTTCCAGTCGCTGTCATCCAGCCGGTCGACGTACAGTACCCCGTCGAGGTGGTCGAACTCGTGCTGCAGGATGCGCGCACGCCATCCGGACACCTCGATGCGCACCTCGGCGCCCTCCAGGTCCGTGCCGATCAGCAAGGCGCGCTCGGCGCGGCGCAGCGGGAACCGTTCGCTGGGGAAGGACAGGCAGCCCTCGGACTCCTCGTCAGGGTCCGGCTGGCCGGGTTCGGCCGGGGAGATCCACAGCACCGGGTTGATGACCACCCCGCGCCACGGAGCGCCGTCGTCGTCCTGGTAGGTGTACGTGAAGATCCGCAGCCCGACCCCCACCTGCGGTGCCGCAAGCCCCACGCCGGGCGCGGCATCCATCGTCTCGAACATGTCCGCCACCAGTGTGCGGATCTCGTCCGTGATCTCGTCGACGGGGGCGGCGGGGGAGTGGAGCACGGGGTCACCCATGATGCGAATCGGCAGAACGGTCACGTCTTCGAGCCTATCGAGCCGGTCTCGGGATAGTGTCGAACGGTGATGACGGTGCCGCTTTCCATCGACGACGTCACGAACAACCTCGTCGGGGTGTTCCGCGACCCCGCGATCCTCCTCGGTATCCCGTTGGCGCTTCTCGGAGCGGTGTTCATGTCGTTCGGCGCCCAGTACCGGCACCGCGGAGTCGTGAAGGTCAACCACGCGCTCGGCGGCACGAGCACGGGGCTCAGCGGCGCACAGCTGCTGCGACTGCTCGGCCGCCCCTCCTGGGTGCTCGGCACCGTGATGCTGGGACTCGCGATCCTCTGCCAGCTCGGGGCCCTCGCGATCGCGCCGCTCATCATCGTCCAGCCGCTCGGCGCGGTCTCCCTCGTGATCACGACACTGCTGAACGCCCGCATCTCCGGCCACCGACCCACCCTGAAATCGGTGAGATCGATCATCGCGTGCGTGGGAGGCATCCTCGTCTTCGTCACCATCGCCGCATTCGTCGCGACCGAGCAGCCCGTCGCCGACAGCGAGCTGCTCATCATCCTCGGACTTCTCGTGGTCGTGGTCGGGTCGCTCACGGCGATCTGGTTGATCTGGGTGCGTCGGCGCGGTGGCCGCGCGCTCTTCTACATCGTCGCGTCAGGAATGATCTACGGCTTCGTCGCGACGCTCGCGAAGGTCGTGATCAAACGAGTGCAGGCGGGCGATTTCGAATGGCTCACCCTCACCTGTCTCGTCGCGCTCCTCGCCGCGGTCGCCCTCGGCGCCTACTTCGTTCAGACGGCATACTCCGCGGGACCCCCTGACCTCGTCATCGCCGGCCTCACCGTCATCGACCCGATGGTCGCCGTGCTCATCGGTCTCGTCGTCCTCCAGGAGGCAGCCACCGCAGGCATCGGGCCGATGATCGGGTTCGTCGTCGCCGGCGCGATCGCGGTGTACGGCGTCTTCTCGCTGGCCCGCAACCATCCGCAGGTCATCAGCGACAGCCAGGAGCTGCCCATCCCGCGCGGCGGCTCCCACTAGGCTCGCTGGTGCGGCGTGCCGCACGGGGCGGTGGCCAAGCTGGTCAAGGCAGCGGGCTCATAACCCGACGATCGTGGGTTCAAGTCCCACCCGCCCCACTCGAATCACAGTCTTGTCATTCCGGCACCGACCGGGTGATAATGACCCCATAACCGAAGAGCCACCGTTCCGGTCAGGTCGTAGGGGAAGACGCACCTGACGAATGGAGAACCGATGGCGACATCACAGACGCGCGGCGTGATCTACATCCACTCCGCGCCGAAGGCGTTGTGCCCGCACCTCGAGTGGGCCGCCGGTCGCGTGTTCGGCAAGGCGCTGAACTTCGAGTGGATCGCGCAGCCCGTGCTGCCGGGCGCTCGTCGCACCGAATTCGCGTGGGAGGGCCCGGCCGGCACCGGCGCGGCTCTGGCGAGCGCGATGCGCGGCTGGGAGCACCTGCGCTACGAGGTCACCGAGGATCCGGCTCGGGGCACGGACGGCGGGCGCTGGATGCACACACCGGACCTCGGCATTCACTTCGCGCCCACCGACGCTGCGGGCAACGTGGTCGTCCCCGAGGACCGGCTGCGTTACGCCCTCGAGGTGTCGCTGGGTGATGCGGCGGAGTTGCGACGTGAGCTGGATGTTGCTCTCGGAGCAGCGTGGGACGAGGAGCTCGAACCGTTCCGCCATGCGGGCGACGAGGTACCGGTCGTCTGGCTCCACAAGGTGGGCTGACCCAGACCCCGGGCAGACGACACGCCACTACCGAGCGCCGGTGAATCGTCCCGGCGGTGGGAACGCGGTCGATGCCCGACCATGACGAAGGCCCCCGGCAGTGTGCCGGGGGCCTTCGTGGTGTCGGTGGTCAGACGTTTCGGAACGCCACGACGGCATTGTGACCGCCGAACCCGAAAGAGTTGCTGATGGCGAGCTGGTCGCCGGCGCCGAGCGCCTGGGTGCTGCCCGACAGTCGGAACGGCACCTCCGGGTCCTGCTCGGTGAGGTTGATCGTCGGCGGCGCGATGCGCTCCTGGATCGCGCGGATCGTGAACATGGCCTCGAGGGCTCCGGTGCCGCCCAGGAGGTGACCGGTCGACGCCTTCGTGGCTGACACCGGGATCTCGTCGATCCGGGCGCCGAACACCGCTCGCAGGGCCTGGTACTCGTTCGGGTCGCCGACAGGGGTGGATGTCGCGTGCGCATTGATGTGCGTGACCTCGTCGGGGCTCGCACCCGCCGCCGCCAGCGCCTGCTGCACGGCACGCGCCGCGCCGCGGCCCTCGGGGTCATTGGCGGTGATGTGGTACGAGTCGGCGGTGACGCCGCCGCCGACGACGACCGCGTAGATCTTCGCTCCGCGAGCGAGAGCGTGGTCTTCACGCTCGAGCACGAGCGCCGCGGCGCCCTCGCCCATGACGAAGCCGTCGCGGTCGATGCTCGCCGGCCGGGACGCCGTGCCGGGCGAGTCGTTGCGACGCGAGAGCGCCTGCATCGACGCGAACGCGGCGAGTGTGATGGGGTGAACGGCCGATTCGGTGCCGCCGGCGATCACGATGTCGGCGAGGCCGTCCTGGATGTGCTCGACCGCGTTGACGATCGACTCGGTGCTCGACGCGCACGCGCTCGCGACGGTCCGGGCGAATGCCCGCGCGCCGAAGTGGAGCGACAGGTTGCCCGCTGCAGCGTTCGGCATGAGCATGGGCACCGTCATGGGCATGACCCGACGGGGACCCTTCTCACGCAGAGTGTCCCACGCATCGAGCAGCGTCCATACGCCGCCGATTCCGGTCGCGAAGTCGACACCGAGACGCTCGGGCTCGACGTCGGGCGCACCCGCGTCGGCCCAGGCCTCCTGGGCGGCGACGAGGGCGAACTGCGAGGCCGGATCGAGACGCTTGGCCACCGGGCGCTCCAGCACGGTATCGGGACGCACGAGCGCCTCGGCCGCGAAGGTGACCGGCAGCTCGTAGCGGGCGACCCAGTCGTGCTCGAGCGAGCGGGCGCCGCTGGCGCCGTCGAGGAGCGCGTTCCAGCTGTCGGGAGCCGTGCCGCCGATGGGGGACGACGCGCCGATTCCGGTGACGACGATGCGAGGGGACGTCATATTGCTTCCTGTTCTTCCCGGTGGGGGCTCACGCCCCCACCGGACGGGACTCACGCCTGGTTCGAGGTGATGAAGGTGACTGCGTCGCCGACGGTCTTGAGGTTCTTGACCTCGTCGTCGGGGATCGTCACGCCGAACTTCTCTTCGGCGTTGACGACGATGGTCATCATCGAGATCGAGTCGATGTCGAGGTCGTCGGTGAACGACTTCTCGAGCGCGACCTCGTCGGCCGAGATGCCCGTCTCGTCGGTGATGAGCTCGGCGAGGCCGGCGAGGACCTCTTCGGTCGAAAGGGCCATGGGTTTCTCCTTCTCTGTGGGGTGTGGACAGCAGCCGCAAGGCCGCGAATCAGTTTAGGGGCGCCGCTGCGGCGCTCACGGGAGCACGACCACCTGCGCGCCGTAGACGAGCCCGGCCCCGAATCCGATCTGCAGGCACAGGCCGCCGCTGAGCTCGGGGTGCTCTTCGAGCAGACGATGCGTGGCGAGCGGGATGGACGCCGCCGACGTGTTGCCCGTCGTCGCGATGTCACGGCCGATGACCACGCTCTCGGGCAGCCCCAGCTGCTTGGCGAACTCATCGATGATGCGCATGTTGGCCTGGTGCGGCACGAAGGCGGCCAGATCGGATGCCTCCACCCCCGCCTCCTCGAGGGCGAGGCGCGCGGCCTTCGCCATCTCCCAGACGGCCCAGCGGAAGACGGTCTGGCCTTCCTGACGGAGCGTCGGCCAGGCAGCCTCGCCGTCACGGAACTCGGTGAGGGTCGCGTTCATGCCGACGGCCTCGGCCTTGGAGCCGTCGGAGCCCCACACGGTGCGGGAGATGCCGGGGAAGTCACTCGGTCCGATGACCACGGCTCCTGCGCCGTCGCCCAGGAGGAACGAGATGCTGCGGTCGGTCGGGTCGACGACGTCGGAGAGCTTCTCGGCGCCGATGACGAGGGCGTAGTGCGCCCCGCCGGTGCGGATGAGTGCATCGGCCTGGGCGACACCGTAGGCGAATCCGGCGCACGCGGCGTTCGAGTCGTAGGCGGCGGCCGGGTTCGCTCCGACGCGGTCGGCGACGACGGCCGACATCGACGGGGTCTGGCGGGAGTTGCTGATGGTCGCGACGATGACGAGGTCGATCTGGTCGGCCGGCACTCCGGAACGCTCGATCGCCTCCCGACCGGCCGCGGTGGCGAGATCGGTCGCGCTCGTGCCGTGCACCGCGCGCGTCCGCGTGATGATGCCGGTGCGCTGGCGGATCCACTCGTCGCTCGAGTCGATCGCGGCGACCAGATCGTCGTTCGGCACCGCGTTCTCGCCACGGGCGGCCCCGTACGAGTAGATGCGGGTGAACGCGGGGCCGCTGCCCTGCTTCAGCACGGGTGCGCTCATGCGGCGGATCCCTTCAGCAGCGCGACGGCGGCGTCGAGGTCGTCGGGTGTCTTGACGGCAACCGACGGCACTCCGCGCAGCGCGCGCTTGGCGAGGCCGACGAGCGTTCCCGCCGGCGCGAATTCGATGATGCCCGTCACGCCCGCCTCGGCGAACGAGGCCATGCACAGATCCCAGCGCACGGGGGAGGCCACCTGTCCGATGAGCAGCTCGACCGCCCGGGGGCCGTCATCGACGACGGTGCCGTCGGCATTCGTCCAGAGGGTGGTCTGCGGGTCGCTCACCGCGACGGATGCCGCGGCCTCCCGCAGCGCGTCGACGGCCGGGGCCATGTAGGACGTGTGGAACGCGCCGGCGACCTGGAGCGGGATGACCCGCGTCGCCGGCACCGGCGCCTCGGCGAGGACTGCCAGGGCGGGGAGGGCGCCGGCGGCGACGATCTGGCCGGCACCGTTGTGGTTGGCCGGGGTGAGGTCGAGCTCGGCGAGACGCGCCAGCACCGCGGCTTCGTCGCCCCCGAGGATGGCGCTCATGCCGGTCGGCGTCTGGGCCGCGGCATCCGCCATCGCACGACCCCGCACGCCCGCGAGAGTGAGTGCGTCGACGGGGGAGAGCACGCCTGCCGCGGCGAGGGCGGCCAGTTCACCGACGGAGTGACCGGCCACACCCGCGGGCGTGGTGCCCGCCGCCTCGACGAAGGCGGCGTAGGAGAGGAGGCTCGCGCCGACGATGAGCGGCTGAGCGACCTGCGTGTCGCGGATCGCGTCGGCATCCCACTCGGTGCCGGCGGCGGCGAGGTCGACACCCGCTGCCTCCGAGAACGACGACAACCGGTCAGTCGCGCCGTCGAGCTCGAGCCAAGGACTGAGGAAGCCGGGGGTCTGCGAACCCTGACCGGGGAACACCGCGATGATCACCGTTCCATCCTGCCAAGGAACCGGGCGGCGCACTGGCGAGGTACGCACAAGGATGACCGGATGCTTTGTGCGCGCCCTACAGCGACGTGGCTCATGCGCGCCGAGGAACACCGGCACGGCGACGCGTGACGTCACTGCCGATCGCCCCGAGAACGAGCGCCGTCTGCAGGATGAGCGCCTCGCGCGGACCCGTCGCGTCCCAGCCGATCACGTCCGAGACGCGCTTCAGTCGGTAGCGCACCGTGTTGGGGTGAACGAACAGCTCGCGAGCCGTCGCCTCGAGCGATCGGCCGTTGTCGAGGTAGCTCCAGAGCGTGGTCACGAGATCGGAGCTGTGGGCCTTCAACGGACGGTAGATCTTCTCGACGAGCGTGCGCTTGGCGAGCGGGTCGCCCGCGAGGGCACGTTCGGGCAGCAGATCGTCGGCGTCCACCGGACGCGGCGCGTTGCGCCATGCGCCGGCCACCGCGAACCCGGCGAGAGCCGCGCGGGCGCTCTGGCTCGCGTCGACGAGCGCCGGCACCGTCGGGCCGAGCACCAGGTGCCCCGTGCCGAATCCCGGCTCGAGGCGCCGGGCGATCTCGGGGAAGGGGAGGTCTGCGACATCCTCACCCGTGCGCTGGCCGGCCTCGCTGCGACCGATCACGAGCACGAGCCGCGAGCCCTGCACGCCCACGAGCACGTCGACACCGAGCTTGCGCGCCATGCGGCGCAACTGGTCGACGTCGAACTGCGGGGGCGTCGTGCCCACGAGCACCGCGACCTCGCCGTGTCCGTGCCAGCCGAGGGCCGCGATACGGCTCGGCAGCTCGTCGTCGGCCTCGCCGCTGAGGATCGAGTCGACCACGAGCGCCTCGAGGCGCGCATCCCAGAGGCCCCGCGCCTCAGCGGCGCGGGCGTAGACGTCGGCCGCCGCGAACGCGACCTCGCGCGAGTAGAGCAGCGCCGCCTCGCGCAGGCGCGAGTCCTTGTCGGCGATGCGCTCCTCGGTGACCTCCACCGTCACCCGGATCAGCTGGAGCGTCTGCTGCAGGCTCACGCTGCGCAGCAGCTCCCGCGGCGCGGCGGCGAAGATGTCCGACGCGATCCAGGGGGTCGACTTCGGATCGTCGTACCACTGGATGAACGAGGTGATGCCGGCCTGAGCGACCAGGCCCACCGCCGAGCGCCGCGCCGGCGGCATGTCGGAGTACCACGGAAGCGTCGCCTCGAGCCGGGTGAGCGTCGCCGTGGCGAGGTCGCCGGAGACCTTGCGCAGCCACGCAAGGGTCCCCGACTTGTCGACGGGCAGCTCGTGTCCGGGCGGCGTCGCCGGCACGTCGGTCAGCTCTCGCCGCCGGCGTTGCCCGTCGTGCCCGCGGTCACGTCGTGCAGACGGTACTTCTGGATCGCCTGACCGACCAGCGCACGATCGACCGCACCCTCGGCCGCGAGCGCCTGGAGGGCACGCACGACGATCGACGGTCCGTCGATCTTGAAGAAGCGTCGTGCCGCGGCACGCGTGTCGGAGAAGCCGAAGCCGTCGGCGCCGAGCGTCCAGAAATTGTGCTGCACCCACGGACGGATCTGGTCCTGCACGGCGTGCATGAAGTCGCTCACCGCGACGACCGGGCCGGGCGTTCCGGCGAGCTTCTGCGTGAGGTAGGCCGTGACCGGCTCCTCGTCGGGGTGCAGGAAGTTGTGCTCGTCGGCGGCGAGGCCGTCGCGGCGCAGCTCGGTCCACGAGGTGACCGACCACACATCCGAGCCCACGCCCCAGTCGTCCTTCAGGAGCTGCTGCGCCTCGAGCGCCCACGGCACGCCCACACCGCTCGCGAGCAGCTGCGCGTGCGCGGCGCCCTCGGCCGCGACGGTGGAGATGCGGTGGATGCCGCGCACGATGCCGTCGACGTCGACATCCGCCGGCTCGGCAGGCTGCACGATCGGCTCGTTGTAGACCGTCAGGTAGTACATGACGTTCGGGTCGCTGTGGCTGCCGCCGTACATGCGGTCGATGCCGGAGCGCACGATGTGGGCGATCTCGTAGCCGTAGGCGGGGTCGTACGAGACCGTGGCGGGGTTCGTGGCCGCGAGCAGGTGCGAGTGGCCGTCGGCGTGCTGCAGGCCCTCACCCGTGAGGGTGGTGCGACCGGCGGTGGCGCCGACCACGAAGCCGCGCGCCATCTGGTCGCCCGCGGCCCAGTTCGCGTCGCCGGTGCGCTGGAAGCCGAACTGCGAGTAGAACACGTAGACCGGGATGAGCGGCTCGCCGTGCGTCGCGTACGAGGTGCCGACACCGGTGAAGGCCGCGAGGGCGCCGGCCTCGTTGATGCCGACGTGGACGATCTGGCCCTGCGGGCTCTCCTTGTAGGCCAGTAGCAGCTCGCGGTCGACCGACGTGTAGTTCTGGCCGTTCGGGTTGTAGATCTTCGCCGTCGGGAAGTACGCGTCCATGCCGAAGGTGCGCGCCTCGTCGGGGATGATCGGCACGATGCGGTTGCCGAAGTCCTTGACCCGCAAGAGGTCCTTCAGCAGACGCACGAACGCCATCGTGGTGGCGATCTCCTGGGTGCCCGAGCCCTTCTTCGGCAGCGCGTAGGCCGCGTCGCCCGGCAGCTCGATGCCGACGTGGTGCGAGCGGCGCTCCGGCAGGTATCCGCCGAGGGCCTGGCGACGCTCGAGCAGGTACTGGATGGTCTCGTCCTGCGGTCCCGGGTTGTAGTAAGGGGGCAGGTACGGGTTCTCCTCGAGCTTCGCGTCCGTGACCGGGATGTGCATCGCGTCGCGGAACAGCTTCAGGTCGTCAAGGGTCATCTTCTTCATCTGGTGGGTCGCGTTGCGGCCCTCGAAGTGCGGACCGAGGCCGTAGCCCTTGATGGTCTTGGCGAGGATGACGGTGGGTTGGCCCTTGTGCTCGACGGCGGCCTTGAACGCGGCGTAGACCTTGCGATAGTCGTGACCGCCGCGCTTGAGGTTCCAGATCTGCTCGTCGCTGTAGTCCTTGACCAGGGCGGCGGTGCGCTCGTCCCGGCCGAAGAAGTGCTGGCGCACGTAGGCGCCGTTCTCGGCCTTGTAGGTCTGGTAGTCGCCGTCGGGCGTGATGTTCATGAGGTTGAGCAGCGCGCCGTCGCTGTCGCGGGCGAGCAGGTCGTCCCATTCGCGGCCCCACACGACCTTGATGACGTTCCAGCCGGCGCCGCGGAAGAAGCTCTCGAGCTCCTGGATGATCTTGCCGTTGCCGCGCACGGGTCCGTCGAGGCGCTGCAGGTTGCAGTTGACGATGAACGTCAGGTTGTCCAGGCCCTCGTTGGCCGCGACCTGGAGCTGACCGCGGCTCTCGACCTCATCCATCTCGCCGTCACCGAGGAACGCCCACACGTGCGAGTCGGAGACGTCCTTGATGCCCCGGTTGGTGAGGTACTTGTTCGTCATCGCCTGGTAGATCGCGTTGATCGGCCCGAGGCCCATCGACACGGTCGGGAACTGCCAGTACTCCGGCATGAGGCGCGGGTGCGGGTAGGAGGGGAGGCCGTTCGGGAAGGCCGACTTCTCCTGGCGGAAGCCGTCGAGCTGCTGCTCGGTGAGGCGTCCCTCGAGGAACGAGCGGGCGTACATGCCGGGGGAGGCGTGGCCCTGGAAGAAGATCTGGTCGCCGCCCGAGGGGTGGTTCTGGCCGCGGAAGAAGTGGTTGAAGCCCACCTCGTAGAGCGCCGCCGACGACGCGTAGGTCGAGATGTGGCCGCCGACGCCGATGCCGGGACGCTGCGCGCGGTGCACGGTGATGGCCGCGTTCCAGCGGATCCACGCGCGGTAGCGGCGCTCGATCTCCTCGTCACCGGGGAACTCGGGCTCGTTCTCGGGCGCGATCGTGTTGATGTAGTCGGTGGTCGGCACCGTCGGCACGCCGAGGTGCAGCTCTCGCGAGGTCTTCAGCAGGCTGAGCATGATCTCGCGCCCGCGACCGTGACCCTTGGCGTCGACGAGCTGCTGCAGGGATTCCTGCCACTCGGACGTCTCTTCAGGGTCGCTGTCGAGGGGGCCTTGCGAGTAGGGATCCTGGTCGTGAACAGTCACGAGGCACCTTTCGTCGGGCTGGCAGGTCGTGCCAGATCAGATCACCGAGACCGGCGGCTTTGTCCGCGGTCTACAACGCCGACGGATAGCCTAGCGCCGCCGCAGACGAAGATCGGCGGCACCGGTGTCAGCGCGCCCCACGCACCCTCTGATCGGGCCGCACGAAGAGCGGATGTCTCGTACACTCGGCCCCGAGGGCCTTTAGCTCAGCTGGTAGAGCGCCACGTTTACACCGTGGATGTCGTCGGTTCGATCCCGGCAGGGCCCACTCAGACGGGAGTAGGTGAGGCGGGTTATCGCCCGCTCTCACGCTTCCTCCGCTTTGTATGGCGCGTCCCCCCGGCGTCCCCCGAGAGGGCGTCGTTCAGGCGTGCGATGCCCGCCGTATCAGCGTCACTGTGCATGTAGTGGCCGTAGGTGTCCAGGGTGAGTTTCGCGGTGCTGTGACCCAGCCAGTTCTGCACCGTCTTGATGTCTACGCCGTTGGACAAGGCGAGGGTCGCGAACGTGTGGCGGAGGTCGTGAACGCGGCGCCCGCGCTTCACGTCATCCCAGTGCGAATCGCGTTTCCAGTTGTTCTCAGCTCGGAACGATCCGACCGTGCTGGGGAACACGAGTTCGTTAGGTCCCCGCCCGTCGATGAGAAGGAAAACCATGGCGGCCACGTCCTCCGACATCGGCACTGTGCGGGGCTGCCCGCCCTTGGTGATGGTCCGGAGGGGTGCGCCGTCTGACTTTGACCGCGAGGGGCGTAGAGCGGGATACGGCAGTTCCTGAACGTCACGCACGCGAAGCGCGGACAGCTCGCCCCAGCGCAGACCTGTGAGGCCCAGCACAAGCAAGATATCCGCGTTCGACTTAGTGGTGCGTTCAGCCATAGCCGCATAGACGGCGCGAAGCTCTGCGAGGTTATACGGGAAGATTTCGCGAGTCGCCCGCTCGGCGGTGCCTCGGGGTACGCGGGATGCACGGATGACGTTCGCGGGCACGATGTTCTCACCCACGGCCCACTCATACAGCGCGCTCATGCTGTCCCGGAAGCGCAAAACCGTGCTGCGCGCCGTTGTGCGCAGGAGCTTGGCGTAGAGCGCTTCCCATTCGCCCTTATCAAGGGCCGCGATCGGGCGGTTGCGGAGTGCGTCTACGTGTTTGAGGGCGTACCCCTCGTTCCGGTAGGTCTTCACGCCAATGGTGCCCTCTCGCGCGGCGCGCCAGCGGTCCAGGACTGCGCCGAACTTCTCGTTTCCTGCCTTGGGGTGAACGAACGAGCCCAGGTGGTAAGCACGGAGCTGCGCGTCGTGCCAGGCCTCGGCGTCCTTCCTGCGGTCGAAAGTCTTCGAGGCAATGACGATGCGGCCCACCTTGGGCTTAGCCCGGTAGCGCTTCTTCCCCTGGGCGTTAATGACGACCTGAATGCTCATGCGCGCTTGCCCTCCGCGTAGGCGATCACGTCGCCTTGCGCGTACCTGATGATGCCGTCGAGGTTGGCGAACCGGGGACCGGTGCCCGCCTCGCGCCAGCGCGAGAGCGTCGATTCAGACACGTCCAGCATGCCCGCGACCTCCTTGCTCGTGAGTAGTTTCTGCATGTTGTTCTCCTGCCCGAGGTATCTCCTCAGGGAGTGATACGCCGCTACGGGCGCGTTGCACAGGGTGCGGGCTCATGACTTGCTCACGTCCCCAGCGGCCCAGCGCTCCACGTCGGCGGGCGAGAGCGTATAGCCGTGGCTGAGGCTTTTTCCGGTGGGGTCCGCGACGCCGTAGAGGCCATAGTCGGTTGCGACGGACAGCCGGGAGCGGGATCGGGAGAGCGTCAGTCCCTGCACGGCGAGGCGTCGCCGCATGCGGTTCTCCCAAGCCTTGAACTGCTGCGGCGTCAGGTCGTCGTGGTTGGTCATCGTCCCACTCTCCGTACTTTAAACGTACTGGAAACGTACCAGAAGGCAGCTCAGTGTCGTGGGCGCCGCGTAGCGTCCTGGCATGCCCCGCCCCGGACTGAGCCCAGAAACGGCCCTAAACGTGCACCCGTCGGCCATCTGCACGCGCAACCAATACACGCACGATCCAGCGCCGGTCATTGCTGAGCTGCGACGCGTAGCTGGCGAGCGAACCGACATCCTGGCGCAGGTCGCTGGGCGAGTCGCGGGGTTCTATGACGGGCCGCACGCTTACGAGCTGTGCACCGCGCTGCGATCGGAGATAGAGGGCGCGCGGAGGAGTGGGTAGAGCTGGGCCGCGCTCGCCGCGGAGCTGGCGCCCACGGGACGGGCGGATTCGTCAGGGGCTCGTGACGGCGCCACAGCTCGGGCACCTCCAGCACGGGTCCGTGGCCGCGACAGTACGCCCGAAATGAACGCGAGCTGGCGGATATTCCAGCGCCTGGGGACCCTCAGCCGTTGGGCTCCGCGGTTGCGTCACGAGCATGGCGGGTCTCCGCGTCACGGGCGATGCTCTCCCCAGTCGCGATTTCGCGCGTCAGTGCCGCATCCAGCGTTTCAGCGAAGTGGTGGAGGCGCCGCACGTGAGCAAGCCGGTAGATGCGGGCGCGGCCCTTCACCTTCGCCACCTGGAGGAGGCGGTATATCTGCACGGCGCTGTGCTCCCGCAGTGTTTCGCACTCTTCTATTGCGGCGTTGAGGTCTGCCGCGGTACTTGCCCCGTTGACCCTCTGGATAACGATGTCGCGCTGGTTGTCGAAGGCGTAGAACGCTTTCGCCAGGTCGCCGGACGTGTAGAACTGCGCTTCGGCCATCACCGCGCGCCATTCATCTGTGAGCCGGGCCACATGCGCTGACCGTTCTACGTCGAGGGTGAGCATCACGGTCACCGGCTGGCCGTTCGCAGGCCGCGCCAGCTCATCGCTACGGCGCTTCAAGTCTTCAATGAGGTGGTGGGTCGCTATGCCCAGGCTGGTCACGACGGAAACCGCCCGGACGCCGAACGCGCGTTCGTCCTCGGCTTCCTTCACGTTGAGGTCGATGAGACGGCTACGGAGTGCCGATCGCGCGGCGATCCACGCTCCCAGGGCTATCCCGGCGATACCGAGAAGCGCCAGCACGAGAGGAACCACGTATGCGGACATGGGGTCCGGCAGAGACTGCTGCAGCTCGGGGGCAGGAGTGGCCATGAGGGCGTACACAGCGGCATCCTCGCACGAGCCGCGCATGTGACTCGACACCGCGGTGTGCGAGGCGGCAGGCGTGCTCTAGCATCTGCTCACACCGTTACCGCGCTGAGGGGGAAGCATGGTTATCGCGAAGGTCACGCGACCAAAGACGGGCAAGGTGACAGTCCGCATTCCTTACACAGGCCACAGCTGGGAGGGTGTCATCCGTTCGATTCTTCCCACGGGGTCACAGGTCACGCGCGGCCCGCGGTCCGGGGATTGGCTCGTGGGTCGGAACCACCTCGGGATGTTGGTCGCAGGTCTGATGAAGCGGCCCGATATTGAAGACATCGACCTAGGCCGTGTTGATCAAGAGGTTTCGCTCCCGGCTGGGTGAGTCTTAAGCGGTGACGCGACAGGAGATCTCTGACGAGGTGTGGGCCGTGATGGAGC
>MDSZ01150033.1_pt1 | contig 57916 bp, 52 predicted proteins | sample 811201 | NCBI WGS metagenome assembly MDSZ01 (sample SAMN05326647, study PRJNA326480) | marine metagenome | isolation source: seawater | place: Indian Ocean: North | collected 2010
CAAGTGCGATGAGTTCGTCATATACGACGACATTGAGTACACAAAGCGTGGCTGGATAAATAGAAACTATTTTTTACAAAACAAAAAACCCACTCTATTCACCGTTCCGCTAAAAAAAGATCGAGACACTTTGAAGATAAAGGAGCGTGTCTTGGCTGATAACTACGATCCAAAGTCTCTTCTCAGACGATTTGACGGTGCTTACCGAAAAAGTTCCCAGTTCCAAGCGGTTTATCCTATCCTAGAAAAAATCTGCTTGCACGAAGAGAAAAATCTCTTTGGGTTTATTCATTTTTCTTTGATTCAAATTATGAATTACTTGGATATCGAGACGCCGATCCATCTTTCGTCCGAAATTGATGTTGATCGTGAGCTTAAATCAGAGCTTAGAGTGCTAGACATTTGCCAGAAACTCGACGCTTCGTCCTATATAAACCCGATTGGCGGGGTTGATCTTTACAATCCGGAAGAATTCAAAAAAAATGGAATGGCCCTTTATTTTTTGAAACCTAGGTTAACAAGTTACAGTCAGTTTGATGCGACATTTGTGGAGAGATTATCAATAATCGACGTGCTAATGTTTAATTCTAAAGGGGACGTCAAAAATATGCTTGTAAAAGATTTTGGCCTTCTTAAAGCATAGTTTAGTTCAAATCTTCTCAGGAGAATTTATAAAGTGATCCACTAAAATAGTTTCATGAAGAACAATCATTTCAAAGCCCGTAGAAATTTACACCAATCATTAATCTATCTCGTTTTCCATTGTAAATTGCAGAGTGCTGCCTAGTAGCGGGTACTATGACTATCATGCCTTCACTAGGAAGAATGTCGTGACAAGGGTTATAGAGTTTTAAAACACCTGGTTCACTGCAATCTTGATCCCCTACCGAAACGTAGTAAACAAGACTATATTTTTGTTTCCATAGATCCATTAAGTTGTCTTGATTCTTCGCATGATTGTGGGGTTTCGATCCACCTCCAGCTCTTAGAATATTAAAGAACGAGTCATACACATAAACCTCGGATTTGACTGCATCGCTCATGAGACCAATCAAGTCTGACGATACGGTTTTTATGATTCTGCTTGTATCTTCAAACAATCGAAAATTAGGTGAGCAGCTGCCATTTCCGTATCTGGCGTCTATGGTGTTATCCAGCTTCCTTGAGTTCATCTCGTACAACTTATCTACAAGTTCTGTTTCAACAGTTCGTCTAAGAACTAGTGGTTGACCACCAATGTCACGTGACACTCTTCCCTGCGTTAATCTTGACTTGAGCACCAGTAATCGCAGCTCGTTGAGGCGCAAATTAGAATCAAATTTAAAAGCTTTTCTAAAACAATATAGTGCCGAATCAACATCGCCTTTTTCATGCATGAGGCACCCTAGCAAACTGTGAGCTTCGGCAAAGTCAGATTTCAATGCAATTGCTTGCCTACAGCTTGCCTCGGCCTCATCGAGTCTGCCAAGCTCTTGGAGCGTGGCACCCAAGTTGCTGTGCGCTTTGGCATAGTCGTGTTTCAGAGCTATCGCTTGCCTGAAGCTAGCCTCGGCTTCATCAAGTCTGCCAAGCTCCTGCAGCGCGGCACCCAAGTTGCTGTGAGCCTCGGCATAGTCATGTTTCAGGGCTATCGCTTGCTTATAGCTCTCAGCCGCCCTGTCTATTACTCCCAGTTCGTTTAATGTGTTACCCAAGTTGTAGTGTGCTTCGGCATAGTCACGTTTTAAGGCTATCGCTTGCCTGCAGCTTGCTTCCGCTTCATCAATTCTGCCTAATTTTTTAAGCGTGACACCCAAGTTGTTATGCGCTTCGGCATCGCTAGGTGATAATGCAACTGCCGTTTGGTGAGCGTTTAAAGCTTCAGAGTTCCTGCCTGATATCCCTAGTGTGGCACCTAGCACTTTCCAAGCAAATTGATGTTTGGGAAATTCTCGAGTGATTGACATCGCAAGATTTTCAGCCTCATTTAATCTCCCGTTTTGATAGTGTTCGGAGAGATTTTTTAATTGTTTCTCAATTATGTTTGTAGAATTTCTGTTTTGCGATTGGGTTATGGATGAAAATTTTTCCTCAAAGGAATTTAATTTTGCTGTGGCCAACCCTTGTTGCTTTGCCTTTTGAAGAACTTGCTTGGCGGTTTCAAACTGTTTTGCTTTGATAAGTGCGTCAATGTAACTCAACCAGAACTGTTCTACCTTCGGATTAGCGTCGAGGGCATTTTTAAAAAATGGTAATCCCTCTGTAATTTTATTAATCGATACTGCCAATAGACCCAAGTTATGGTTAGCGTCTGGATGTGTAGGATGAGAATGCAGGATAGATCGATACATGCTTTCAGCTTCCTGAACCTTGCCTTTTTTATGTGCGGCAATTCCTTTCTGTAATGCTTGGTCGATAGTTAGTTCCATAGAACGCTGTCAATTATTTCGCTACCTTGCTTCTAAGTTCCTGCTTTAACCGATTGTTCTAAGGTTAAAGCATTTGTTCCTACGGCTTAGTATTGTATAAATTTTTTCTCGGTTGGGATAGCTTGGTTGCCTCGCGTTTAAATCTCTTTGTGTTTTTTAAGTATCAGCGTATCAAATATCTTGTTATTGAGCCTTACTATCAGAGTTGATCGAAAAAAGTCTCAGAATCCCAAACAGGAAAAAAATTGGGCATTACTCATTAAGTAACTGCTGAGGTCAAACTTCGAGGGCATCGGAATGGCACTTAAGTCTGTAAGCCAAATTTTAATTTTCAGAATTTCTAATTGAATAAGAGAGAAAATTGACAATTTTTCAGTCGGTTAACCATCTTCTCTCTTAAGATGAAGTTCTAATGTCGATATTTCGGGTTTCACCTTTTATAATCACGGAGTCCATCTAAGTTTGTTTCGCCAAGCAGTAAAAAACTCTCAAGGATCAAAAAGTATGTCTGAAAGTCAGATGGAAATGAGTCAAGAGAACCAGTTACGATTATTAGACGTAACCAAGTTTTCTGGGCATGTCTATAGAAGGGAATACAATCTTGCTCTGCGTAAACTGATAGATATTATCTATGTTGCGGTTGGGAAAGTGTCGTTCAGCGGATCTTTTTATGAAGAGGAGCGTGATCGAAGAGAAGCTATGAATAAGAATTCAGAATACAGTGATCGATTACTTGCAATTCTAACCTCTGGCGTTACCGCTTTAATAAGTGATCCAAAATTTGAAATAGATGAGACTAACTTCCGAAATTTTATTTCCCTTAGAGGCGCTCTTCGGAGGATATTCCTTGCAAGCTCTTATCAAAATATGCAGCATTTTCATGGGATCTTGGGTGACCTTAGCGGCAATCTCTCTTCGATTCGGCCAAAGAATCTGACTAAATCGTTTATCATTCTTACACTCAACACTTTAGATAAAAATTACCTTGCCCGAATCGAGCAGATGCAAGAGGATGTTCAAGCATTAGTGTGGCTAAGCTTTTTGGATGTCAATAATCTGTTTCTTGATTCGGAGCAAAGAAACCTTGATAGCCTAATTGAAATAGGGAAAAAGATTCGACCAACAGCATTTACGATGCCTATAGAGATTTCTGTAGCTGCTCGGGTCTGGTTCCACTGCACCTATTGGAATAATCCAAAAAAACATCAGGTGAAGAAATTTATAAATCAGTGTCTAAATAAAACTGCAATAGCCCAACGGTATTATCCAAGCCAATTAAAAAACTTGGATAAAGTGAGCAGAGATAAAAAAGTTTTACTGGTTGTGCTTGAGCTATGGCATAGTAAACATGCGATGTACAGATGTTACTCCAAGGGTCTAGAAGCCTTGTCAAACGAATTTAGGTTAGTCGCCCTTGGAACAGAGCAACAAACATTGGATGAAAACGTTACGATGTTTGATGAAGTAATTCGTTTTGATGCGAACCTTGAATTTTCAGACGTCCGAAAAGCAATTATGAAAATTACTGATTTAGCCCCGGATGCTATTTTTTATCCAAGCGTAGGAATGAGTCCTGTCGCTGTCCAGTTAGCCCAGTTAAGACTTGCGCCAGTTCAAATGATGTCTGGGGGGCATCCAGCTTCGTCCTTCTCCACTGAGATGGACTATTTTCTTATGGAAGAGGACTTTATGCCTTCGATAGAAACCGTGTCTGAAAAATTAGTAAAGGTAAAAAGTCGAACTTTTTTTTCTTGGAAACGCCTTATCTCTAAAGAAGCGCTAGATGAAATGAATAAAGAATCCGAAAAGCGACGCTCGTCGAAAATCCAGGTGGTAGTAAATAGCTCTCTGCAAAAAATAACGCCGGAGTTTATCGATACTTGCAAGGAGATTGAGAGGAAGTCTTCTCGAAATATAACATTCTCTTTTCTCATAGGAGCTGACCTTTTCAATCGAAGAAGACTCGAAGATATTCTTAAACAAAAACTTGAAAGCCCGATTGTATACAGTGATCTGCCCTATGATGATTATTTGCGAGTTATAGCAAACAGTGATCTTCAGCTGACACCTTTTCCGTTTGGCAATACAAATGGTTTTTGTGATGCGATGGTCGTTGGTGTGCCAACCTTGTGTTTAATCGGAGAGAGTCCGGAATCTCTAATTGACTCAGCGATGTCTAAGAAAATGGGTCTTCCACCGATCTGTCGTGCAGAAAGTAGAGAAATTTATATTGATTCAGCGGTGAGACTGATTGATGAACCCCAGGAAAGGAGGAATATAGAATCCTTCATCAAGAGCGTTGATTTGGATGATATTTTATTCTTTGAGCTTGGCGATGATTTCTCAAAACTAGTCAGTCACCTTATTGAAAAGCACCATCTCTTTAAATCCTCCTCTGACAGGATAATATCTTTTGAACCCCATTAATGAAAAAATTTGGCTAAAAAAAATTCTGACCGGTTCAAGCCGCTATAGCTCGCTTTCGCCGTTTATTTGCTCAATGAAATGAGAAAACGGCCTGATATAAGCATAGATAATATTAGCGTGAGAGATGCAGTTCTTTTTGCTTCTGAAGTCTACGAGAGAAAATTTGAGGAAGCTACCATCAGGTTAGGAAACATTCTTCAATCTGCTGCTCAACAGGCGTTCGCTCCAGGCGACTTAAAAGAAGTCAGCTCGACTAAGTTATCCTCCCGGATAAGAGCTATTTTAGTAGGAGCAATAGATGCATTGATAAGTGACCCACAGTTTTCGTTGAATGAAGGTGGTATCCGCATGATGATCTGCTTAAAATCGGCCCTTAAAGAGATATACGCATCCTCTTCCCATATCGACACCACACACTTTCAGGTTCTACTCAGCGATATCGATGGCTCGGAGGCGCGAGTGCGACCAGAGAATTTTATTAAACTACTCTTAGTCGCTTCGATTGATACCCTAGACGAGCAACTTTTAAAAATGATCGAGGGAATGAAGGAAGACATTCAATTTTTGCTGTGGTTAAGTTTTCTTGATAACAAAACTGTTTTCGATGAGAGGGCGAAAAATAAAGTAGATCGGTTGATATCAGGAATCGATCAGATCAGGCCAACTGCTTTTAAAAATCAGATTGAGGTTTTCATGGCTGCGAGAGTTTGGTTTGTCTCCACTTTTTGGGACAATTCAAATAAGCATAAAGTAAAAAGACTCATTAATGGTGCTTTTGAGCTTACTGCGGAAGAGCAAAGATTCTATCCTGTCAACGCGGGTAATTTCCTCAAGAAAAAAAAACAAGACAAACTTGTGCTCATTCTTGTGCTTGAAGCTTGGACGGTCTCTCACTCTATGTATCGCTCATACGCGCGTCTATTTAGCTCTTTATCCAAATATTACACAGTTATTGCCGTGGGCGAGAAGTCTCGAGTGAATAAAAAGGCAACCGAGATGTTTGACGAACTTATCCTTCACGGCCCGCGAGCTTCTTTTCAGGACACGAAAAAGCTGATCAAGAAAATAGCAGATAAAAATCCTGATGTGATGTTATTTTCGAGCTTAGGGATGGATGCAACGGCGATTCAGTTAGCTAACTTGCGATTGGCGCCAGTGCAGATGATGTTGGCGGGCCACCCCGATTCGTCTTTCTCAGAAAAAATGGGATATTTATTAGTAGAGGATGGCTTTTTACCGTCTAAGGAATATGTCAGCGAGGAATTAGTCGTTATGAGAAGGGGATCGACCATTAGTTTTTTAAAACCTGATAAAAAACTCGCGAATATCATATTTAGCAAACCCAGAGACAGAATCAAAATCGTTTGCAATAGCCTGTATCAAAAGATAACACCTGAATTCATAAAGGTTTGTGTTGAAATAGAACAAAGAAGCTTGAAACCATTGGAGTTTCATTTTGTTATCGGGGCAGATCTATTTACTCAAGAAGCTTTGATGAAGTTATTGAAACAGAAAATGAAAGATGTGAATGTTTATCATATTCTTCCTTACACCGAGTATTCTGAAATAATTTCGCAGTGTCATCTGCAACTCACGCCTTTTCCTTTTGGAAACACCAACAGTTTTGTCGATGCCATGATGTTGGGCATCCCAACAATCTGTTTGGTAGGAGATGAGCTTTGTTCGGCCATAGACCCAGCGATGTCCAGAAAAATGGGGCTCCCAGAAATATGTCGAGCAAAGACCTTGGAGGAGTATGTTACTTCAGCCCTAAAACTGATCGAGGATGATTCGGCTAGAGAGGTTATTTCAGAACAACTGCTAAATACAGATTTGGATGAAGTGCTTTTCTTTGATATTTCACAGGGCTCCGATGATTTTGCCGAACTTATTAGGGAGACTTATAACGCACACCAGGCTTGGGATAGGCACCTCGCGGACGGTTTAGAACAGACTTAAAATTACAAAACATAAATTTAAAATATCAATCAACAAAGTGCACAGAAAATCGAATATGTAATGAAACGCTGAAAAATCTTACTCTCTTATTCTGTCAGTCACTCGCATAGCATGAAAATGCTGGAGCACAAGTCAGGATATATTTTTCCTAGCTCGTAACATCCCCGTAGGTATTCGGGTGAAATGATGTCAGTCTTCATGAGTTGGTCCCACTGGAAATTAGCTAGAGCTTTAAAAAATATGCCCTCCGATAATATTGGTCTCATGTTGCTTAAAACGACATCCCTGTAGAGCGTGTCTAACGAGTACGTGATCCGGTGTCCGTGTTCACGCTCTCCAGTTGTCACGGCGGCCTGATGACTTATAAGTCCCATTCGTACGGCAATTTGCCTAGAGGGAGCATTCGCATTAGGAACTACAAGAAACAGCCGCCCTTCCGGCTTTAACCAATCAGATTTTATCTTCTTCAAAGCTTCAACGGGGTCATCTAAGTGCTCTAAAACGTGGGTTAGTATGATGTTTTCATATTTCTTTGTTGTCGTAAGATCTTCGATCCTCGAAACAGTCACGCGGATTCTTTCCCCATGTCTTTGCAAAGCCTCGCCCGCTGCCTCAGAGGAGGCCTCTACACAATCTACAGTTTTAAACTTGGTTAAGAGGTGTTTTGTGAAAGCTCCCTCGAAACTACCTAATTCGAGTACTTCTCCCTGGTTAAAGTGCGGAGCAAAAGACTCAAATATGAATGGATGCATGACATCAACGTCGAACCCATAAAAATACAAGCGATCTTGGTTATTTTCCTTTTCAGAGTTATAGTCTCTCTCCACTTTTTTACTCCACTCTTATTAGCTTGGATTTTTGAAACCTATGTGAATAATGTTTTAAGTTACATGAATATTTTCCAGTTAAGGCAAAAGGATACCTTTGCATTATAGATCTCATCTCTGCGTAATTGATTCTAGATGAGTTTCCAACCATGAGAGCGAAAAAACCTTAGCGCAGCTTTTATAAATAAAAAAATATGAAACAATCCCTTCGTTATTGTGTGTCCGCCAGAGTGAAAAATCAACATTGAGGGTAGCCAATAAACCTTCCCTTCCGATTGTATTCTCAAGGACAGATCGAAATCTTCGAAGTAAAGAAAAAATCTTTCGTCAAAGCCTTCAATATTTTTTAAATGCTGTAATCTACAAAGCATAAAACAACCGCTTGTTAGGAGGATCTTTTCTGGTTTTTGCTTTTCGTAAAGCTGGTGACACTCATAATCAGACAAAAATCCAGCAAATAAATTTGTCTTTCCACGGAGCCCTCGCAGTAAGAGAGAGAGCAAAGTTGGGTAGGCTTTAGCTAGATAGAGGTTCTTACCCTCTCTATCTTCTCCTTTTGGACCAACGATTGAACAATCAACATTTGCTCTGAGAAATTTGAGTCCTTCTGCAATCGCAAAGGCCTCAAGTTCGACATCGGGATTCAATATCAAGTGAAAATTATCATCGCTTTCTGAAATTGCGATATTGTGTGCTCGGGCAAAACCTATATTTTCCTCATTTTTTATAAATTTAGGTGTGATTCCCTCGTTAGCTAATTTAATTTCTATTTCTTGAGTTAAAAGTTTTTCTGTTGCCGAATTATTTATAATGTAGATCGTGCATTTCTGTAACAAACCCATGCGTTTCGCGTTTTTAACGGCAGTGATTGTCGAGTTAATAGTTGTATTGAATTGATTTAGAGGTGTGTCGAAGTAAAGTATACCAATGCTCAATGAATTTGGATTTCTCAATTTTTTCCCGATTATTGCTTTTTTTGATTATAACTCCGCTAGCAAAAATTTATTATATAGTTAAAAAACTAGAGGTCTACCTGCTTTGATACGAGAACCTATCTCTGGAAATTTTGCATCGTGGGGGCTGGATGTTCGCTTATGAATAAATCTATTTTTTATTTTTGACCAGTGGTCGCCAATAATTCTGAACATAGCGCTCTATTTAGTCTCTAATAAAAGAATTAAAAAAACGTCGTGGGGAAAAAACTAGAGGGCTATTCACACGATTTTTTTATCTCGGTCTAGAATCGTTGATGGATCTGCTTTATTCTCACCGTCAGACGGCTAAAGGCTCTTATGATTCTCTTGATGGAATCTAGAGGCACCGCTTTAATATGTTTCGATCCTTCCTCCTTCGTTTTTTCCCCCATGTGATGTTGCAAACAAGTTTGACGAGGCTATGACGAGGCTGTGACGAGCGTGACTTAATTTAATTAAGAGAGCTTTAATTAAGAACTGTCTTGTTGTACTAAAAGTAAAAAAAAAAGTAATATAAATTATGGCTATCACTATGACGCATCATTATATCCTTTCTCATGTGCTGGCCGAGCAACGTATAGAGAAGGGAAGTATAAATTCAATCTGTGAGATTGGGGAACAGAACTGGTTTTATTTTAAAAATCCTCAGGTAGACGAAGAATTTACCAAGATCATCGCAGATAGGGCATCTAATGCTTCCGAGAGATCGGATTGGGAACGGAGATATGAAGGCTTTGGCACCACACAAGAAAACAGGTGGTGGAGTTTCAACGTTGCAAGACTTTACTATGAGATGATGTTTGGGCCCTACCGATACAAGGCACTAGATATGCATGGATCTCCCGAAAGCACGTTTGTCGATCTGAATAAAGAGTATTCTTGTGAGCAGGAGTTTGATTTGGTAACTAATCTAGGCACAACTGAGCATATCTTCAATCAAGCCGCGGTTTTTAAGACGATTCACGATTTGACGGCAGAAAACGGTGTGATGTTTCATGGCCTCCCTCATCAAGGGCAATACGACCACGGATTCTTCAATTACCATCCAACATTCTTTTTTGATTTAGCTGCGGCTAATGATTACCAGATTGTTTTTTTCGGTTTGCTCAATATTTCGATCAGGGAACAAAGAGAACACCATCACGTGGAAGCTCTTCAAGACGAAACCACTTATCGTCGATTAGTTGAGCAGAATAAAATTGAGCCGCAAGCTGCTTTTAAAGTATTTTTAAGAAAAACCAAGAACTCAAGTTTTGTCATGCCGCAACAAGGAGTATATGGGGAGAACCCTGACGAGGAGAAATCAAGGTTTTGGCATAAGTACAGCATAAATACAAAAAAATAGAGCCTCACATCTCATGAATCTGGCTCGGAAATGACCATTCGGGCACCTTCCGTCACTTTTGATGCTCTATCATAGTTTAGCAGTATCCACATAAGTCTCCCTTAGGTTTATCAAACTAGACGAGTTTGTATGAAGTTAGGGGAACTGGTAACAGAAAAGTGTTAGAGAGCGTAAAAATTTACACCAATGATTCTTCAAATCTTCCGTAAGAAATGCCTATTACTCCCAGATTATGATTCGCATCTGGATGCGATGGTTGGGTATTTAATATAGCTCGGTAAAGTTGCTCTGCCTCTTGGAGTTTACCCTCTTTATGAGCTGCGATTCCTTGCTGCAGCGCTTGTTCGACAGTTAATTCCACTTCATGTCTTCCAATTAAGTTTTTCTCAAGCTTAAACGTCTATACCCAATTCTATTTCTCTGAGGCCCCTTTGCGTCCCTATTCCTAGAACATGTAAACCAACCTTATATCGATACACATGTACGTTTCACCTTTTTCTGCGCTAAAATAAAATGAATTTAAACAGAGAATTAGTGGCGCCCTGAGCAGGAGTCGAACCTGCGACCCCCCGCTTAGGAGGCGGATGCTCTATCCAACTGAGCTACCAGGGCCCGCCCCTAAGCCTAACAGAAAGTCAGTATGGAAATCGAACGCTCTATAATCCAAGTTTTCTCAAAAAATCTAGTACCTGGCGCCGTAAAGACGCGCTTGATGCCTGTGCTAAGAGGAAATGGGGCCTACGAGCTTCAGAAAATTATGCTCGAGAGGTTGCTAAATGAGGTAACTAAACTAAATAACCCTGCAGAGATTTGGACTGACTCCGTCGTTGCTCATCCCCTCATTATTGAATCAGGATTTCCTCATAAAATTCAGAGGGGTAAAGACCTTGGAGAGAGAATGCTTCACGCAATTGAAAATGGACTTCGCAAAGCAAAAAAAGTAATTCTCGTCGGTTCTGACCTGCCGCCTCTTGACCGGTTTTATATCGACGAGGCAAATAAGGCGCTTGATGCTTATGATGTCGTCTTTGGACCCACAGAAGATGGTGGCTTTGGATTAATCGCTACGAAGATCGTGTTTTCTGATATGTTTAATCTAGTCAACTGGAGTTCCGATTCGGTTTTAAGCGACACTTTACGAAATTTGGCGGGAAGATCGGTCGGTTTTCACTGTCTTCCTTTTATCTGGGATGTCGATACACCAAATGATTTAGAGCGGTGTTTTGAATTTATGAATATGCAAATCAGTGATTTAGGTATTGATATCTAAATAAGTCTGCGGGCGATTTCTTCTGAGATTGAATTTATGCCTACGGGCAATCTATCTAACGAGATTATTTCAGTTCTTTCATATGTCTTAAAAGACTCTCGGCCGAATCGAAAATTGTCTTTTCTGGATCAATAGTTTGCCATCCAAGTTCAACGGCCTGGGTTTTACTTAACTTTATCTCTTTGCCTAGGGATGACAAAATCTCCCTAAGTTCTGGAACAAACAAAGACATTACTCTTGTGAGCCAATTCGGCATGGTTCTCGTCGGAATTTTTCTATCAGGATATTTTTTCTTCAAATTTTTTGCGATCTCAGAAAACCAGAAGAATTCGGTCGATGCTATTAACCTTTTTCCGATCGAAGAATTAGATTCAAGAGCTATGCGATGGAGACTGGCTACGTCTCGAACGTCAACAATCTCGAATCCAAAATTCGGTATTAGTGGTACCTCTTTTCTGATGAGTTTTAGAATCGCTTCTAAACTGCTTCCATAATCAGTTTCAAGACAAGGCCCCAAGACAAGCGAAGGGTGGATAGTGGTCAAATCGATAGGGTTTTCTCTACTAAATTTCCAGGCAGCCTGCTCGGCCAGGATCTTGCTTTGGGCGTATGGGGACATGTTTCCGTCTCCGGGATTAGCCTGATAGAGAGAGTTGTAAAGACTTTTCTTGTCAGTATTATCGAGCAATGTAAGGATGGAAGAAGTTAAAATTATTCGTTTAATACCGTGATTTCTCGCAGACTCGAGAACATTTAGAGTTCCTTCTTTAGCGGTTTCGATAATATCCTTCCGAATTTTTGGTTGAACGATAGGAACCGGTGATGCGATGTGAAAGACAGCGTCACATCCACTCATAGCAAGAGATATTTGGTCTGGCTTTTTGAGGTCGGCTTCTTTAAATTCTATCTGATTGTTGTCCAACTCAGATCTAGATATTATCGATCTGAGGACTTTTTCTCGGGCAGGACTTCTTATTGTTCCAACAACTCGGTAACTATGCCTTAGTAAATCAATAAGACAATGGGAAGCGATAAAACCGGAGGCCCCGGTAACAAAGATTTTTTTAACTCTCAGAAACTTGTCTCTCAGTTATGCGTCTTTTTTTGGGTTCTTTAAACGGCTAGGCTCTATTTTATATTTATAATCATAATAATTATTACCGATTTTGATAGGTCAATCTATGGAAGATAGTTTTTCAGGCATATTAACTTTTTCTTTTATGGTTTTCATGATTTGGTCTGGAGCTCTACTCAGAAAAAAAATTTCTTTTCTTCAGTTTAGTTTGCTTCCAGCAAGTATCGTTGGTGGCTTATTAGGGTTTGTATTAATCAGTTTGGACTGGTCTTTCAATCAGGAGAGTGAGAACTTTGTTCCCTTCGCCTTTCATTTTTTCACATTAAGTTTCATGTCTTTGGCTTTGATTAAAGAAAACAAGGACTCCCCGAAACCTGGACCAAAAGTTTCGACTAATCTCGGTGCCTTGTGGCTTTCCGTCGCATGGACGGTAAGTCTGGGGATGCAAGCGCTTGTCGGTTTGATTGGGATTTCTTTATACAACCATTTCTCCGAACAAGGTCTCCCAGAAAGTCTGGGAATGCTGGTAACGCACGGTTTTACTCAAGGGCCTGGTCAAGCGTTAGCAATGGGTTCTATCTGGCAAGAGCAATTTGGTATAAAACACGCCGTCAACTTCGGTCTTATTTACGCATCAGTGGGCTTTATTGTTGCGTTTTTGATTGGGATCCCTATAGCGAGATCAGCACTTCGAAGGGGTCTAAATGAAAGTAATGATGTGTCTTTAAATGAAGCCTTGATTACGGGTTTTCATAATTCAAAAGAGGGTCCTCTATTAGGTAAGGAGGTTACCCATTCCTCTAATGTAGATTCACTAATTTTCCATCTAGGTTTATTGGGTTTGGCTTACTTAGTTACCAATGAGTTCTTACTTTTAGCGCGAGCAGTATTTGAGCACTCAAGTGTTTTAGGGCTGCCGGTAAAGGTTCTTTTTTCTTACAATTTATTTTTCGTTTATGGGCTTATCATTTGCCTTTTTTTAAGATTCATTATGGGAAAGCTGGGTCTCGACTATTTATTCGATCCTTCAACACAAAAACACATAACCGGTTCGTCGGTGGATCTGATGATTGTATCCACGGTTATGGGCATTCAAATTAGTTTCTTGCTCGAATTTTTTATCCCAATTGCCGTTGTTTGCAGTTTAGTGACCTTAGCAACGATTATTTTATGTTTTGGATTTGGAAAACGCCTTAGAAACCAAAGAGTTGAACGGTCCTTAGCAATATTTGGATGTTGCACTGGTTCTACAGGAAGTGGCTTGTTGCTCTTACGGGTTGTAGACCCTAATTTTTCAACTACTGTTTCAAAAGAATTGGTTTATTTTAACGCTTTGATTATCTTTCTAAGTATGCATATTCTTATGCTTGTTGCTCCCTTTACTCCCTCAATAGACTTAATATTTATTTCTGCTATTTATATGGCGACCTGTGCAGTTGGATTTTTGATCCTTTTTTTTCTTTCACCCCACACTTGATTCCCAGCACTCCCTAATTTTTTGAAGAAATTGTTCGGTCGTACCGTTATTTGTTATTATTACATCTGCTTTAGCGGCTCGCTCTTGATTCGTTAGCTGGTTGTTAATCCTAGCTACTGCCTCGCTTCGAGATATTTTGTTTCTCAGTATTATTCTTTCAATTGCAATTTCTGGAGTTACCTCTAAAACCCAAGTCTCTGTGCCAATGGTTTCCCAGCCCGCCTCTATTAACACAGCGGCTTCCAAAACTACTTTAACCTCTGTATCAGTCTTTTGAAGCTCTTCTATTTCTTCCTCGGCCAGCAACCTTATTGATGGCCAGACAATCTCTGTAAGTTTTTTTAGTAATTTTTCATTTTTGAACACTATTGTTCCCAGTAATTTTCGATCTACTTCCCCGCTAGGCGCGCATATTTTCTTACCAAAAACTTTAGTAAGTTCCATGTAAGTTGATGTGCCTCTCCGATATGACTGGTGACCAAGTTTGTCCGCGTCAATAATTTTAGCGCCAAGACTTTTAAGAAGCTCGGCAGCGGTTGACTTACCGCTTGCGATTCCACCCGTCAGGCAGATTATTTTCATAATACGAGCTTCCTAGTTCGACTTTGTCGAAAAAAGTGCCATATAAAAATATAAATATCTACTTTTCCTGGTTTTAGCTTAAATAGCTAACGAATTTTTCTGATTTCTCTGTTATCTTTGAGTCGTCTAAGAACATAGACCAAAAGACCAGTATGAGTCAAAAAAAGGAAGCCGCGATCGTTGGAGTTTATGAGTTCCCGTCCCGCAAGGTAGAAGGGAAAATGAGTCCATTACAAATCAAAGCGGCCTGCGCTGTCCAAGCACTTAAAGATGCGGGCCTCGATTGGTCTGATGTTGATGGCATTTATGATGCCGGCGAGGGAAGCCAGATGAGCGGTCTAAGTATTTCTGAATATTTTGGCATCAACCCCTCAGTAATAAACACCACGAATGTCGGAGGAAGTTCTTACGAATTTCATGCAGCGCAGGCGAAACGTGATATTGCCTCCGGTAAGGTGTCAGTAGCGCTTTTGACCTACGGAGCTACTCCTCACAGCAATGCGGTTTCAATTGGTGTCGGATCGAGAAGCAGCAGCGGCTTAGACCCGGTGAGTAATTTGGAATCTTTCACTGGAATGACCTTGGTAGCAAATTACGCTATGGCCGCGGGAAGGCATATCTATGAGCACAGAAATACCCGTGAGGCGATGGCGGAAATTTCGGTGGTGACAAGGCATCATGCGATGAGAAACCCGCAGGCGGTGAAAGCGATGGAAGATCTAGGTTTTCTGGATATCAGAGAAACTTCGATAGAAGATGTTCTGAATTCGAGAATGATTGCAGATCCTCTGCGTTTGCTAGACTGCTGCATGATCTCAGATGGAGGCGGAGCGGTAATTATTGCTGCCTCTGATGTTGCAAGAAATTGTAGAAAACCCCCAATTTGGATTCTCGGAACAGGAGAAGCGACACGTTACCCGGCATACCAAGCGGATATTACTTCAAGCGCGGCCGTTGAGTCCGGGCCAAGGGCGTTTGGAGAAGCCGGGATATCTCCTCGGGAGATAGATATTGCCATGATTTATGATTCTTTTAGCATTACTGTGCTGTGCATATTAGAAGATCTTGGTTTTTGCAAAAAAGGAGAGGGCGCAGCATGGATCGCTGATGGGAGACTTCGGTATGACAGAGCCTCAGACGCCCCTGCACTCAACACTGATGGGGGTGGTTTGTCCTCTAATCATCCAGGGATGAGGGGAATATTTTTGTTAATTGAGGCAGTCCGCCAGCTAAGGGGTGAATCTACCTCTCAGGTTGACGGCGCCAGATTAGCTATTGCTCACGGAAATGGAGGAATGTTAGGTAGTCGTCATTCTGCGGGCACAATAATCTTAGGAAGTGATTAATATGGCGGAACAAAAAAAAGGACAAATCTCAAGGCCATTGCCAAAACTTGAAGAGCTCGATACAAAGCATTTTTGGGAAGAAACCAAGAAAAAGCGCCTCTCTTACCAAATCTGTAATATCTCTAAAGAGGTCGTTTTTCACCCTCGGCGTCATAGCCCACGGTGTGTTGGAGGGACTTTAGAATGGAAAACCTCCGCGGGTAGAGGTGAGATATACTCGTTCAGTATTGTTCGACAGTCTTATCATCCTTTCTTCAAGGAATTAGTCCCTTATGTCGTTGCTTGGATAGATCTTGATGAGGGGTTTCGTCTTCTGAGCAACATTGTATGTGAGGATCAGAATCTGATGGATATCGACTGCGGAAGGCGTGTTGAACTCGTCTGGGAGGAACATTCAGACCTTTGTATCCCGCTTTTTAGGTTGCTTTAACTTTAAAGGCTTATTCTCGCGGTCCCGAGTACTCTAGTCTCCTTTTTTTTGTTTGACATAATCAGATCGATTTCAATAATCCCGCTGTCTTCATCTATATCGGTGACCGTGGCTTCCATACTATATTCCTGATCGGCTATCACGGGAGCTCTGAATATGGTATCTATTGATAGGAGGATGGAATTTGGAGCCCAGTTGTGAATCATTGCGCTGAAATATGCTTGATTTAGTATTCCTGGTACCATCGCACCTGCCAAGCCTTCCTTCTTGGCCTTTTCATGATCCGAGAATCTTGCGCCTTCCCACCCAATCAAAGATGCAAACTCTGCAGATTTTTTTAATGATGTGTCAGGAAGGTGTATCGGCAGTTCCTCGCCAAACTCCACATCTTTTATAGATTTAAGTTTAGTTTCCATTCTGTCTCTCCGCTATTACTATTCGGCTATCAGAATTTGCAAGATGCTTTTCTTGTGTGTCGTAAAATGCGATTCTCGTAACTATAAAGATCATCCTTCCTGATCTGCCTGTTTTTGCGTAGATTTCATGCAGATGTGATTTTCCAACAATTTCATGCCCGGGCCTAATTGGGGCAAAGCACTCAACGCTTTTTCCCGCGTCCATGCCAACCCCAAAACGAGGAAAATCGCTAGGAAGAATCCTTGAACCTGCTAAAGAACCAACAAAAGTTGGCGGCGCTTGAAAATCGGGATGGTCGGTATCAATGAATCTCCCATTGGTCTCTCCAGACAGCCAGGCAAATCGAACTGTCGTTTCTGCCTCAATTAAGAAACGCTTGATATCAAAATCCTTTTTAAGATATTTTTCTTGTAATTGTTCTATGTCTGTTGCCATTTTAATCTTTTTTTAACCTGCTATTTAAAAGTTACTGCTTCGAAATTTCCAATCTTTAACTCTCTAACGAGTGCTTCCATTGAAGAAATCTTGCGGGTAAATTTTGTTGCACAACGTCCTATATGACTTACTATATGAGAGTCGCTTCCACCTATACCTCGATATTTGTGTATAGAAGCGTTTCTCAGGGCGATTTGATCCTCATCATCTCTACTACCTCCATTTCGCGTTTCGACAATTTCTACCCCTTCCGGTAGTCCAAGTCTGTCTGTATGAGCAAACATGCCGACTTTTGGCCTGCCGGGGTGGCACGGCACTGCTATCGCGTTATAGGCAAGCGATAGCTCTAGCACGTCTTTCAGGGGTAAATCCACTCTCGTGAAATCAAGCTTTTCGGTAAGTGTCTTGGAGACACCAAAAATGAGCACATGTCCGTATTCAGTCTCCACTTCACTACCCTTGAGTATTAGCAGGTCATATTTGCGTGCTAAAGTCGAGTAGTCAGAAGAGGAATCAAATTGACGGTGTTCTGTTAGGACAAAACCATCGATAGGAATTTTTTTCGCTCTTATCCACTGACAGTAATTTTCAACTTTCGCTCTGCCGTCATCAGACTTAATTGAATGAGTATGAAGATCGAGAATCAATTCTAGATCCTATTTTTTCTAACTTTCATAAGCTTAGATTTTAACAATTTAAAAGCTTTGGTTCACCTATTGACGGCAACAAGATCTTATTCTGAGCTTTCTGTTCCCTAATTTTCTTTTTCGTCGAGGACTGTATCAAGAAATTTTACGCACATATTGACGAACCAGTGATTTTTTCCGCGTCCAGCAATATCTCCAACAAAAATATGTTTAGGCACTCCGTCTGAAGTTGAAACCGACAATAAATTTTTTCGGGATGAGGGCCAGCATTTGTGATAATAGATTGCGGACTGGTGGTTAATTGTGGGGTCGTTCTTTACGTAAAACGTTAGAAGAGGAATATCAAAAAGGGGAACATATGTCTTTGCCCAATCAACAACTTTTTGCATTTCGATTAAGGCACGGGTGGTGTAACTGCTTGTCCAATACTTAGCCACTTCTGAATTTTCAGGAGTCCAAGTTCTTTGACTTCCGATAAACCAGCTAATCCAATGGTAGGCAAAAGGGAGAGTTAATAAGAAGCCGAAAGCTTGACGAATTTTAAAATTAGGGGATACGAAAATAAGACTGTTTATTTTTTTCGCTCGATTGCGCTCTGATGTTAACCATACACTTATCGGTGCTCCCGTCGAAGTGGCAATAACTATAACCCTCCGACCTATCTGAGTTGCTATTTCCCAACTATCCAAAGCTGATTTGAGCCACTCTTCAGCAGTGGCTTGCATGACATTTTCTTTTAATCCATGGCCAGCTAGCCTCGTATAGACAGCGTTTGCTCCAAGTTTTTCGGCTATCACTGATACCGTCGGAGCAATTTCTTGTCTGCTCGCTGAGAATCCATGGATATAAAGTATGCATAAATCCCTTCTTTGCTTCGAATTTTTAGCCCACTCGATTTTAGCTTCGGTACCTTCTATGACTTTATGTTTTTTTTCGCTTGAATTGAGCCAACAGTCTAAATCCTCTGTTGGAAGGTTTTTGGGGACCGAAGTTTCGATATCTGACGTGTCTAATTTTGGCCTTGGCCCCTTTGCTAATAAAAAAAACCCAAGTGCTAAGACTATGACCGAGAAAAAAATCACTATCTTTATTCCTAAATCCATTTTTTCAAGACCTGTCCCCAAAAAAGAGCGAAGAATTACTACAGTCTAGCCTCTATTTTTATTAAGATATTGACTGAGAAATTTTTTGATTCTGTTTAATTCAATCATGTTTGGAGTACGATCATAGCATGAGGCTACAGGCAATAAAGCTCGCAGGGTTCAAATCCTTTGTGGAGCCAACAACAATAAAGTTCCCCTCTAGTTTGTGCGCTGTAGTTGGGCCAAACGGATGTGGGAAATCAAACATAATCGATGCTGTTCGGTGGGTAATGGGGGAATCGTCCGCGAAGACGTTGCGCGGAGAGTCAATGGCCGATGTCATTTTCAATGGGTCAAATACAAGATCGCCGCTTGGTCAAGCCAGTATAGAGTTAATATTCGATAACTCCTCTGGGAGGCTAGAGGGTGAGTGGGGCGCTTTCTCAGAAATCTCGGTAAGGAGGCTTGTAACAAGAGATGGCCAGTCCTCCTATTTTCTCAATAAGAACCGATGTCGAAGAAAAGATGTTATGGATCTTTTCCTGGGGACTGGCTTGGGTCCAAGGAGTTACTCGATTATTGAACAGGGAATGATTAGCCAGTTAATTGACTCTAAACCCGAGGAGCTGAGAAGTTACTTAGAAGAGGCGGCGGGAATATCGAAATATAAAGAAAGACGCAAAGAGACTGAAAGAAGGATTAAAACTACAAGAGAGAATCTTGATCGCCTTAATGACATTAGAGAGGAACTTTCCAGCCAATTAAAAAAACTTTCACGGCAATCGAGAGCAGCAGAGAAATACAACGAGCTTCGTGCTGAAACGCGCAGAACCAGGGGTATACTTTTTGCGTCTCGTTGGAAGGCGTTAGAAGAAAAGCTCACCAAAACTGAGAGGGAACTAAATTTCGAGCGGTTAGAGAGAGAGAAAAGTATAGGAAAAAAACGGGCCCTTGATCTCGAGATCGAGGGTTTTAGAAACGAGCTGCTAGATTTAAACAATCAATTGAATGATTCTCAGCGGATTTTTTACGATCGAGGAACCGAGATTGCTAGACTCGAGGAAGGAATTCAGTTCCACAGGGAGCGAGTGCAACAATATTCAAAGGACTTAATCCAGGTTGAGGGTAGCATGAAAGATATAGCGGCCAACCTCAAGAATGATGAAGAAAATATAGAACTTCTGTTAACGGAATTATCTAAAGATAACCCGATATCAATTGAGAACAAGTTGCATGAAAAAAAATCCGACGATCTTCTGATCGAGCTTGAAGACGAATACCGGCGGGTTCAAGCTCAATGGGCTGATTTTTTGGAGAAATCAGCAGTGGTTCAGAGGTCTAAAGAAATTCGTGAAACGAAAATAACAAATTTAGAAGATGTCATAAAAAGGAACAGCGACAAGATCAAATCACTAAGAGAACAAGCCTCCAAATTGGATCCCGAGGGTTTTCAAGAACAGCTAGTGCCATTGAAAGATGACATAGAGAACAGGCAAAAAGACGTAAAAAATTTTTCCGATAAATCCGAAGCCTTGACGAACCAGCTTTCTCTGCATCGCAAGGAATATCAAGTTCTGGTTGCAAAACTAGACGAGGGAAAAAGGCGATTTCAGAGTTTAACAGGGCGAAGCGCGTCCCTTAAGGCTCTTCAGCAGGAGTCGCTTGGCCAGACAAATGAGAAAGAAAATGAATGGTTAGTAAGCAAAAATATTGAAAAATCGAAACGGCTCGGAGTGATCTTGGAGGTGGAAGATGGTTGGGGCCTTGCCGTCGAATTAGTTTTAGGGGCTTTTCTGCAAGCAGTCTGTATAGACGACAGCAAAATTCAGAATCAGCACGATCTTTTTGAATCTTTCTCCGATGGAAGTTTAAGCTTACTATTTCATTCAAAGACAAGCTCGAACACCTTGCATGCTGAAACGCTTGCTTCCAAGATTAAAAGTAATGCTTTTGTAGAAGATCTGTTAGGGCAGGTTAAGATTGCCGGAGATTTTGCTGAGGCGATACAGCTCAGATCAGCGTTGATGGATGGCGAGTCTTTGGTCACAAAAGATGGAATTTGGTTAGGAAAAAATTGGATCAAGATTTCCAATGAGAAAAAATCCAACGGCACAATCTTACAGCGTCAAAAAGAACTTGTCGCCATTTCAGAGGAACTAAAATTTACAGAAGAAAAGATTAAGAATTCTGAATTTGATTTGGAACAGGTCTCTAAAAAAATCCAATCCGAAGAAATTGAGAGGGAATCGATTAGTAAGAAACTAAGAGAAAAACAAGTTCATTTAGGTGAGTTACGAGAGAGGTTAGGAGAAAAGTCTTTCGAGGCTCGTCAGATGGAAGTCGATTTAAAAAAATTTGAAGATGAGATACAACAGCTTCAAAATCAGATGAACAAAGACGAACAAAACCTAAGAGAACAGAAAAAAGAAATTTCAGAGGTTATACAGGCATTTCAAAAGGATAATGAAAAACGAGAAGAATATATCGCCGAGCGATTAACGATTGAGTCAGAGCTCAAAAAGACCAAAGAGAAAACCGAAAGTGATCGAAAAACAAACCATCAATTTGAATTGAAGCTTCTATCGATAGAGTCTCAGATCGAGTCTACCCGCAAGGCTGTGAGAAGATTGAGAGACCAGTATGACGAGCTTCAATCGCGGCAAAGAGCTCTGATTGAAAATATTACGAAGGCAGAAAAGCCTACCAGAGAGTTAGATAACCAGCTCGAATCTCAGTTGATAAAAAAGGCTGAGGCAGAGAGCTCCTTGGCGAAAGTTAGGTCGCTAATAGATCAAAAAGAGAAGAATATTTTAGAGTCAGAAAAGAGATTGCGTGGGGTAGAGGAGGATTTAGAAGAGACTCGAGAAAGAATTGAGAAGGCTCGATTGGCGAAGCAGACCCTTCAAGTCAATCAAGCCAACATCATGGAGCAGTTGCAAGAAAATGATAATGCTCTTGAAGAAGTATTAGAAGAATTGAGATCGCTCAGTCCGGATGAAAGGGATTCAAGTAGTCTTGAAGAAAAGTTAGCTCAATTGAATAACAAGATAGAGCGCTTGGGACCTATAAATCTCGCCGCTCTAGATGAGTATGAGAGCCAAAATAAAAGAAAAGAATATTTCGATATCCAGAATGAGGATTTAGAGAAGGCTCTAAATACTTTGGAGAGCGCGATAAAAAAAATTGATCTCGAGACAAAGACTCGATTTAAGCAGACTTTTGATAAGGTAAACACTAAATTGCAAGATCTGTTTCCAAAATTGTTTGGGGGTGGGAGTGCTCAATTAGAGATGAATACTGATGATATACTTAATTCTGGCGTAGGGATTATGGCTAGGCCTCCGGGAAAAAGAAACTCTAACATTCAGCAGCTCTCTGGAGGAGAGAAAGCGTTGGCTGCTATAGCTTTAGTGTTTTCGATATTCGATTTGAATCCCGCGCCTTTCTGTTTGCTTGACGAGGTAGATGCTCCGCTGGATGACGCCAATGTTGTTCGTTATCTCGACTTAGTCAAAGAGATGTCGAAGACAGTACAATTTGTTTTTATCACGCACAACAAAATTGCAATGGAAATGGGCGATCACCTTATGGGTGTTACGATGCAGGAGTCTGGAGTCTCAAGGCTTGTTGCAGTGGATATGGACGAAGCGGTTACCATGTTGGCCAGTTAACTTTTTCATTTGATTCAGGAGAAAGACTTTGGAATCTGATTTACGACAATGGCTTCTGATAATAGGACCTCTATTGATTTTCGGAGTTGTTTTACATGGCTATTATCGCATGCGAGTAGGCAGAAATGAGTTAAAAATGAATTTAGATAAATCTTTTCTCAACAGGGATGATTTATCTCAAGAAGATTCAGAACGATGGCCAAACAGCACAGAATTCCCAAACGGTGGGGCTAGAGTGGTCGAAAATCACATTGTAGAAGAGGATTTTCAAGAGACGAGTGATTATCCAGAGCCCAGAGAGAAAGAGATTTCTAATGAGCATGATTCCCGCAAAGATGCTGAAGACATTGCAGATTTCGTCGTTTTAAATATTTTGACAAACTCAAAGAGAATCGAGGGACAAGAACTCCTAGACTTTCTTCTGGAGAATGATATGTCTTATGGAGAGATGGAGATCTTCCATAAATCAGATAGCCAAAATGAGATTTTATTTAGTCTCGCGAACGCTATTGAACCAGGCACTTTCGATCTTTCAGATATAGAAGATTCTGAGATTCCCGGGGTGACTCTATTTATGAAAATAGATGGTGTTAATCAAGCAGAAATGGTGTTCGAAGAGATGCTAGAGTTGGCGCACAAGATCTCTGAAAAGTTTTCTGCTCAAATTTTTGATGGGACCCGAAGTGCGCTCACTCAGCAAACCATTGGCCATATCAGGCAGAATATCCGCGAAATAAAATTCAAAGAAATGGCGTGAAGTGAACCTCAATGGCCGAGGAGAGTTTTAAAGAGATAGAAAATCAGATCACGACCCTGCGTGAGCAAATTAATTATCACAATTATAAGTATCACACTCTTGATACACCTGAGATCACGGATTTTGAATTTGATGCCCTTTTTGAGGAGTTGAAGTCTCTTGAATCTCGTAATCCAAATTTAATAACCAGTGATTCCCCGACACAACGAATGGGCTCGACTCCTCTAGAGAGTTTCTCTCAGATTAGACATGAAAGACCAATGCTATCGTTAGAAAATGCATTTACTGAAAAAGATCTAGACGATTTTGAAAATAGGGTAAGAAAACATACCCCTGACAATTCTTTTCCAACTTTTGTTGGTGAACCGAAGATAGACGGTGTTGCGGTCTCCCTTATTTATCATAATGGTAGATTATCTCGTGCCGCAACCAGAGGTGATGGGTTGGTAGGAGAAGATGTAACGAAAAATGCAAGAACAATAGATACGATTCCTTTGGCCCTTTTGGGAAGTAACTTTCCTTTGACTATGGAGGTAAGAGGCGAGATCTACATTCCAATTTCCGAATTCGAGAGCATGAATTCAGCTTTAAGGAAGTTAGGTAAAAAAGAATTCGCGAACCCGCGGAACGCGGCCGCGGGATCCCTTCGGCAGCTTGATTCATCAGAAACCGCCAAACGTCCTCTAAAGTTTTTTGCATACAGTGCTGATTATGATTACTCAAATGAAGGGCCTAGCCATCACTCAAAAATCTTAGCGGATTTAGATCGGTGGGGAGTAAGGACCAACCCTTTGAGAGAGGTCTTAATAGGCAGTTCGGCTTGCCTCACTTACTATGAACGACTTGCGTCAGAGCGGCCGAAACTTAATTATGAGATTGACGGAGTTGTTTTCAAAGTAGACTCGCTGTCCCTACAACAAAAAATAGGTTCCGTAAGTAGGGCCCCCCGCTGGGCCATAGCGAGAAAATTTCCTGCTGAGGAGGCTATCACATTCATTGAAGCTGTAAAGTTTCAAGTCGGAAGAACAGGTGCCATAACTCCTGTAGCCCAGCTTGAACCCATCAAAGTAGGCGGTGTCACTATAAGGAATGCATCATTGCACAATATTAATGAAGTCCAGAGACTGAAGATCAGAATAGGAGATGCAGTCCTAGTTCAGCGAGCGGGAGATGTAATTCCAAAGGTAAAACAAAGGATAATTGGTAAAAGTAAAGCACAAACTCAAGAAATTGAATTGCCGACCAAGTGCCCGGTATGTAACGGGAGTGTGACGAGGGATGCAGGACTGGTTGTAGCGAGATGTGTTTCAGGTTGGAGTTGTTCAGCTCAAAAAAAAGAGAGGATAAGACACTTTTCTTCCCGTCTTGCAATGGATATTCGAGGACTGGGGAACAAGATTATTAGTCAACTGGTGGATGAAGATCATGTGGTTAAGATTTCGGACTTGTATAGGCTTAATCATAAAACATTGTCTCAGCTTGACAGGCTAGGCTCTAAGTCCGCGACTAATATTCTTTTGGCATTAGAGAAGAGTAAGATGACGACTTTCTCAAGGTTTATTTACGCCCTCGGCATACCTGATGTCGGTGAGTCAACGGCGAAAGACTTGTGTCTTTTTTTTGGAAACATAGAAAATCTAGCGAAGGCTACTGAAGAATCACTCCTTCAGGTTCCCGAGGTCGGAATGGTAATCGCTTCCAATGTGCGTCAATTCTTTGGTAATCAAGATAACCTTGATGTAGTGATGGAGCTTCTAGATTTAGGGGTAACCTGGGATGAGAGACTAGCAAGCGGCTATAAGCCGCTTGAACACCAAGCGATTGTAATTACCGGAACGTTAAAGAATTATTCTCGACAAGAGCTCAAAGAAAAATTAGAACTTTTAGGAGCATCGGTTTCTGGCTCAGTATCAAAAAAAACCTCGGTACTTATTGTGGGAGAATCTCCTGGTTCAAAGCTTTCAAAAGCTCGTGAGTTAGGCGTGAAAATTTTCTCCGAGATGGATTTGAAAGAATTTTTGGAGGAGTATCGTGTTTAAATTAATAATAATCTCTTTGATTGTGTCAACTCTTGCGGGGTGTCTTTCAGCACCCCCAAAGAATACCTCAAATCTATGTGAGATTTTCACCGAAAAAAAAGGTTGGTATAAAGATTCCAGAAAAGCATCAAAGAGATGGAATGGAGATATTGCCGTTATGATGGCAATGATATACCAGGAGTCTTCTTTTAAAGCGAGAGCGAGGCCTCCGAGGAAAAAGATTCTGGGGATAATTCCTGGCCCAAGACCTGCCAGCGCCTATGGCTATGCGCAAGCGATTAACGCGACATGGGATATCTATAAGAAATCTACAGGGAATAAAGGTGCTGACAGAAACAAGTTCAAAGATGCTGTTGATTTCGTCGGTTGGTACAACGATCAGAGTCGTCGAAAAAATCGGATTAAAAAAAATGACGCGTATAACCTTTATCTCGCCTATCACGAGGGACATGGCGGATTTTCGAAGAGGACTTTTCGAAATAAGAAATGGCTGAAAGACGCGTCTAGAAAAGTCGCAAAGCGAAGCGCAAGGTATCGATCGCAATTAAATGGCTGCGAGTCTCGTTTGAATCGCGGGTTTCTTCGCAGACTCCTGTTTTAATAGTTAAATATAGCGACCATCCGCATGAGAACAGTTCATTGACAGGTATTTCCAAGCGAGACGGGAAAGCGAGCCAATTCAATGCTTTTTTGAACAAGTATCAAGATTCTAGTTTTTCTCTAGCTCTTTTAAAAAAAATGGAAACATTCCGAGTCTCCACAAACCTTTCTCCTATCGTTTTATCCGTGTCTGGCGCACCAGGTACCGGTAAAACAACTTTAGCCAACGAATTAGCTAAAGCTTTTAAGCAGTTTTTTGGCATTAATTCTGCGATTGTATCGTTAGATGACTTTTATCTATCCAGAGCGGAGAGAGAAGAATTAGCAGAATCAATACATCCCTTAGCGATCACAAGAGGACCACCTGGCACCCATGACGTAGAGAGATTAATAGACGTTATCAAGAAATTAAGAACGAATTTATCCGCTCGAGCTCCAGTATTTAACAAGGCGCTTGACGAAAGAGTTGAGGAAACGCGTCTCTTAAAGCCAGCAGGAATAATTATATGCGAAGGATGGTTCTGGGGTGCAATTGCTGAACCAGTATCGGCACTTGTAAATCCTGTGAACCGATTGGAGGAAAAACAAGATCACCGTGGGGTTTGGCGGAAATGGGTCAATAGTCAAATAGTTAGGTATAAAGAAGCTTTTATTTCCGATATTTCTATTCATCTTCGGGCCCCGTCGCCTGAAGCGTCTCTTGAGTGGCGAAAGCTACAAGAGAAAGAAAACCTAGCCGCTAACGCAGAGAATGAGTCAAATATCAGCTTAAATGTTGAGAGATTTTTATCTCATTTTGAACGATTAGTGCGTTGGATCGATAAGGATTTGCCAGGCAGGGTAGATATTGAAATTTTCCTAGACGAGCATCACGATATTGCTCGTGTTAGTTTGCGTTAGCAACAGCTTGAAAGCACTAAAGCGGCTAGAGAGATCGGGTTTCTTCAAGTTTGTTGAAAACTTTCTTTGTTATCCTTATGATCCCCGTGACACGTCTCTATCGAATCACAAGGTGCTTGTATGGAATTTTCTCTCTCTGAAGAACAATCGCTACTAAAAGATAGTGTTCAACGTTATATCCAAAACAGTTACTCGTTTGAAGACCGTCAGCGTCTGATAAGGACAGAGGAGGGTTTTAGTAGAGAAACCTGGAAAGATTTTGCTGAGCTAGGTTGGCTTGCTTTGCCTTTCTCTGAAGAAATTGGTGGCTTTGGTGGCACAGCGGTGGAAACTATGATTTTGATGGAGGAGTTTGGCAAGGGTTTGATCGTTGAACCTTATCTTTCAAGTATTATCTTAGCAGGATCGATAATTGAGAAGAGTGGCTCAGAGGTAATCAGGTCAAAGGTTCTTAGTGCAATAATGTCAGGAGAGAAACTCGCTGCCTTAGCGTTTGTGGAGCCGCAAGCGAGATTCAATTTAAGCGATGTCGAGACAAGTGGCGAAGAGAGCACCGATGGATTTGTGCTTAACGGATTTAAAGCCGTAGTGATAGGGGGTTCCTCTGCAGATTATTTAGTCGTCCCAGCTCGCACATCTGGAAGTAGAGTTGACGAGGATGGGATAACTCTTTTTCTTGTGGATTCGAAGGCAGACGGGGTCTCTTTGAGGAATTATCCGACGATTGACGGTCATAGAGCCTCTGAAATAAATTTCGAGAAAGTGTTTGTTGAATCCTCGCACGTGATTGGAGAGGTTGGAAAAGGCTTCTCAATTTTAGAAGAAGCAATAGATAGAGGAATTATTGCAGTTGGGGCAGAGGCTGTAGGCGCTATGGAAGTGCTTTATAAATCCACGGTTGAGTATTGTAAGACAAGAGAGCAATTTGGTCAGCCGATAGGGAAATTTCAGGTTCTTCAACATCGGATGGTTGATATGTTTATGGAGCACGAGCAGTCCAAATCTCTGCTCTATATGGCGGCCATAAAGATGAGTTCCGCGGATGATACAGAAAAGAAAAGATCTATTTCAGCCTTAAAAGTTCAAGTCGGGAAAAGTGGTCGTTTTGTAGGACAGAATGCTATCCAGCTCCACGGCGGGATGGGTATGACTGACGAGCTCAATATTGGCCATTATTTTAAACGGCTGACTGCTATTGAGACATTATTTGGCAATGTTGACCATCACTTGAAGAAATATTCAAGCGTGGCATGAAACCTGCTGAACGTAATGAAAATCGGTGGTTCTGGGATGCCGTAGAAACTAAGCCGGAAAGAGGCTCTTTGGACGTGCAAGGAGCCAATATAAATTTTTTCTCATGGAGTCGGGAAGGCCCCGGGCTTTTTTTTCTGCATGGTCACAACGCTCACGCGGGATGGTGGGATTTTATAGCACCTTTTTTTAAATCAAAATATAAGGTGATCGCAAGCGATCTCTCTGGAATGGGCGATAGCGATCACCGTGAAGCTTACGACAGTGGAACCTATGCAGAAGAGTTGGTTAAAGTAGCCCAAAATAATGATTTGGGAGCTGAGACGGTCGTCGTCGCACACAGCTTTGGAGGGGTGCTAGCGATAAAAGCGGTTGCGGCTTTCCCAGAAAAATTCAAGGGTCTTATTCTACTTGATTCTGGAGTAAAACACCCCGACGATATGAAGCAGGTTGATCCGCCTCGCCCCGGGCGACAAAAGCTTTATCCAAGTGTCGATACCGCAGTATCTAGATTTCGTCTTCAGCCACCTCAGCATTGCGAAAACTCCTTCATTGTTGATTACATTGCTAGACACTCAATAGAGTACTTAGAAGATGGGTTTGCCTGGAAATTTGATCATGAGCACCTCCAAAGAATGACTCCTATTTTAGGCCTCGAAGAAGATTTTTCTAATCTCAAAAATAAGTGCGCTCTAATCTACGGAGAAAATAGCAAATCATTTTCAAAAAAGAGTGCAGAGTACATGAAGGGACTGCTTCCCCAGCTTGAGGTCAACGAGCTTCAAAATTCACAGCATCACCTATTCTTAGATCAACCTATTAATTTTATAGAACTCCTTACTGAGACGTTGTCGAAATGGTGATTTGAGTTCTGGATTCCATAGTTGGTTAGCATGACTCTACTAAACCAGCGGCGCCCATGCCCCCGCCAATGCACATTGAGACTATCCCGAATCTTTTATCTCGTCTTTTTAGTTCGCGTATTATGTGCCCTGTAAGCCTTGATCCAGTCATTCCAAATGGATGCCCGATTGAGATTGATCCACCATTCACATTGTATATATCTGGATCGATTCCTAACTCTTCTCTGCAGTATAAACATTGAGACGCGAAGGCTTCATTTAATTCCACAAGGTCTATATCTGTTAACTTTAAGCCAGCCGAAGATAGGAGCTTAGGTATTGCGTAAATAGGACCAATTCCCATCTCATCCGGCTCGCATCCGGCAACAGACCAACCTCTAAAGTAAGCCAAAGGAGTGATTCCAAGCTCTATTGCCCTTTTTTCGCTAATGATCAAAGTCATGGATGCTCCATCTGATAATTGGGATGCGTTTCCTGCAGTTACCGTGCCGTTCTCTTCAAAAGCCGGAGGCAATTTGGTTAACCCTTCCAGTGTTGTGCCAGGACGATTACATTCGTCTCGATCGCAAACCCCATCCACTATCTCCGTCTCTCCAGAATTTTTGTCTATAGTCTTTTTCCATTGAACCTTCATCGGAACAATCTCGTCGTCGAAAATTCCTGCCTCCTGCGCTGCGGCGGTCCGCTCCTGGCTTAGCAAAGCAAATTTATCCTGAGCCTCTCTGGAAACGTTATATCTTCTCGCCACTACCTCCGCAGTATTTCCCATAGCCATAAATATATCTGGGGATTTCTCTAGTATAGATGGGTGAGAATTTGACTTGCCTGGAGTTTGTCGCTGCCCAGCGGAAATAGATTCTACCCCGCCAGCGATCATAATATCTGAGTAACCGCTTGCTATTTGAGTCGCAGCTATCGCAATTGAGTTCAAACCTGACGAGCAAGCCCGACTGATAGTAGTTCCTGACACGCTGGTGGGCAGACTAGATAAAATCACAGCGAGTCGAGCTAGATTCCCGCCTTGCTCACCGATCTGGCTTGCTGCTCCAACTATAACGTCGTCTACTTCCGATGGATTAACTTCGCCGTTTCTATCAAGCAACGCGTCAATGCAATGAGCAACTTGATCGTCTGGGCGAGTGAGATTAAAAGAGCCTCTAAATGACTTAGCAAGGCCTGTCCGAACGCTATCAACGATGACAACATCACGCATTGTTTTCTCCTTTCATGAATTACTCTTTCTTTATCGCCAGTTTATCTCAAACTTCTCTCGCAAAATGAACTATTTCTAAGAAATATTTTGGTAAGCTTTAATAGAAAAAAAGCGAATTGGAAATGAAGAATTGGAATGGCCAAGAAATATATATTAGCAATTGATCAAGGCACTACAAGCTCCAGAGCTATTCTCTTTGATTCGGATTTTCGAATGTCGGGTGTAGCCCAGAGAGAATTTCAGCAGTATTTTCCTAAAGATGGTTGGGTTGAGCATGACCCTGAAGAAATATGGACTTCTAGCCTTAGTTCTTGCATCGAAGTCATAAATAAGAACTCGATTTCACTCGAGGACATTGAAGCCATTGGAATTACGAACCAGAGAGAAACTACCATAATCTGGGATAAAGATACGGGACGCCCTATTTATAACGCTGTTGTTTGGCAGGACCGTCGGACCACCTCATTGTGTGAAAGTTTGAAGAGCGAGGGTTTAGAAAGTCTGGTAAACAAAAAGACTGGGCTAGTTCTCGATCCCTATTTTTCCGCAACAAAGATTAAATGGATTCTTGATAACGTAGAGGGAGCAAGATCAAAGGCAGAAAAAGGAAAACTGCTTTTTGGAACTGTAGATTCTTTTCTTCTTTGGCGGTTGACAGGAGGAGCCTCCCACAAAACTGATGTTACTAACGCGTCGCGGACCATGTTGTTCAACATTCATTCTCAATCTTGGGATCCTGAACTACTATCTCTTTTTGACGTGCCCCCAACAATTTTGCCGACAGTCCACGACTGTGTCCACGAGTTTGGTTTTTCAAAAAAAGAGTTTTTCTCTCGTTCGATTCCCGTTCTTAGTATTGCAGGAGATCAGCACGCCGCGCTTGTGGGACAAAGCTGTTTTGACCCAGGAATGATGAAAAGCACTTTTGGCACAGGTTGCTTTATGATGCTAAACACTGGTAGCGAGGCAGTGCGATCACGAAATAAATTGCTAACTACCATTGCCTACAGAATAGATGGCCAAATCAAGTATGGGTTAGAGGGGAGCATATTCGTTGCTGGAGCCGCCGTCCAGTGGTTACGGGACAAGGTACATCTCATCTCCTCTGCCGAGAAAACTGAGGCTATGGCAAGCCGAGCTTCTTCTAATCACGGTTTATTTCTCATTCCTGCTTTTACCGGGCTTGGTGCTCCATATTGGGATCCTAATGCCAGGGGTGCCCTGTTTGGCTTGACAAGGGACACCTCGGATGAAGACATCGTTAGGGCAACTCTCGAAAGCGTTTCTTTTCAGTGCCGGGATCTGATGGAGTGCATGATGCGTGATGGTGCTTTTCTAACTCGATTAAGAGTTGATGGGGGAATGGTCAAGAATAGCTGGTTGGTTCAGAATCTCGCTGATGTTTTACAGATTAATGTCGACAAGCCGAACGTAATTGAGACCACTGCTCTTGGGGTAGCCTATTTTGCTGCGATTGGCGCGAATCTGGTGTCGGGTGTTGACGAGATAGCAAAAAAATGGGAGCTAGATCAACAGTTTTCTCCTTCAATCCTCCCTGAACTTTCGAATGAAATGTATTTAGGTTGGGTCAACGCAGTAAAAAGAACGCTAGCCGACTAGTTTAGCGACCTTCAATCAACTGACAAACTAATTCACAAATTTGATCAGCCTCTGCATCACTTATAGTCAGTGGAGGCAGAAGTCGTATAATATTTCCGGCTGTTACGTTGATTAGTAATTTTTTCTCAAGGGCTTTTTCTACCAAATGGGGGCAGGGTTCGTTGAGTTCTATTCCAAACATTAATCCGACCCCTCTAATTTCTCTTACTATGTTTAGGGAACCGATACGATCTTCGAATACTTTTTTCATCCGAATCCCTAATTGGCGTGCCCTCTCTGGTAAATTTTGCCTCTCGATTTCTTCGATGACTGCGGAGGCTACACGACAAACCAATGGGTTGCCACCAAAGGTGGAGCCGTGGTTTCCTGGCTGCATGAGCTCAGAGGCCTTTCCTCTAGCTAGGCAAACTCCAATAGGAACGCCATTTCCTAGCCCCTTCGCCAGGGTCGCGATGTCAGGAATAACGTCGTAGTTTTGATAAGAGAAAAATGCCCCGGTTCTCCCATACCCTGTTTGAATTTCATCGAGCATCAAAAGCCAATCTTTTTGGTCGCAAATGTCTCTCAATTCTTTCAGATAATGGGCGTGCGGAATTCTTATTCCACCTTCGCCTTGGACAGGCTCAACGAAGATAGCGACGACATTTTTATTATTTTCAGCTACGTTCTTTACCGCCTCAATATTATTGAATGGCACACGAACGAATCCGTCGACAAGGGGTTCGAAACCTGCATGGACCTTACGGTTGCCGGTTGCAGTGAGAGTCGCTAGAGTTCTTCCATGAAAAGCTGAGTCCGCGACAACTATTACTGGGTTTTCTATTTTCTTATTATGACCATGTAGTCTCGCAATTTTTATTGCACATTCATTCGCTTCTGCCCCCGAGTTCGCAAAAAACATGTTGTCCATGCCAGATATTTTTTGTAACTGTCCTGCGAGTTTTTCTTGATTTGGAATTCTGTAAAGGTTAGAGGTGTGAATTAATTCACTGGATTGCTCCGTGATTGCCTTTGTAACTGCAGGGTTGGAATGACCTAAGGCCATTACAGCGATTCCAGATAAGGCATCCAAATACCTGTCTCCTCTCGAATCTATTAACCAAGATCCCTCGCCTTTTACGAAGGCTATCTCTTGTCGCCCATATGTAGGCATTATTGGAGAATTCATGTTCTGAGCACCAATTTCTTTTCCTCACGGTTCATGTTAAACCAATTCGCATTATCGAGAAACCGTATAGGTTATGTCTTGGGTGGTAGATTGCAAACTGGCTGATGATTTAGTTCTACGATTTCTTTATACTTTAGTTCTCCGATCACAACCTTATTTTTTGGAAGTAGGCCTTTTATGGAAGTGCACGAAATAATTAAAGAGCAAATAGCATCAAATCAAGTGTTGATTTATATGAAGGGATCCCCAAACGCTCCCCAATGCGGATTCTCCTCCAAGGCGACTCAGGCTTTAATGAGTTGTGGTGAACCGTTTTCCTATATTGACATCCTCGCGAATCCGGAAATAAGAGCGGAACTTCCTGAAATATCAGATTGGCCAACCTTTCCCCAACTTTTTATAGCCGGGGAACTTGTCGGCGGTTGCGACATTATCTTAGAAATGTTCGAGAGCGGCGAGCTGCATGAATTAATCAGGGAGGCGTCAGAGCAAAAGTCGGATTGATTTATACTCTCACGCAATAATGAGAGTTTATGTTTCGTCGTTAATACTTCAACTTGCAGCTATTATTTAAATTTCATCAGAAAGTTGTTTCCATCGATTTACTATTTGGCAAAACAACTCAGCTGTTTTTTTGCAGTCATAAGAAGCGGAGTGTGCCTCTTCGCTATTAAATGGAATTCCTGCGGCTTCACAAGCCCTTGCTAAAACAGTTTGCCCGTAGGCAAGGCCAGCAAGCGTTGCGGTGTCAAATGTGGAAAAAGGATGAAAAGGATTTTTTTTTATTGCGCACCTTTCTGCTGCCCTACACAAAAAGGCATGGTCGAAGCTGGCATTATGCGCAACTACGATCGCACGATGGCAACCCGTTCTTTTAATTTCTTTTCGCACCTTCGAGAACATTTCTTCCAAAGCTTCCTTTTCGTCTACCGCAAACCTGAACGGATGGTCAGGATCAATGCCGGTGAATTGAAGCGCTGCATCCTCTATGTTTGCCCCTTGAAACGGCTTGATATTATAAGACGAGGTTTCTCCAAGTTCTAAAAAACCTCTTTCATTCATTTCGATAATAGTCATAGCGCTTTCCAGGAGGGCGTCGGTGCCGGGGTTAAAACCACCGGTCTCAACATCGAGTACCACGGGCAGATATCCTCGAAAACGAGTAGACATATTAGGTTTGTCTTGTTCGGGCAGATCAATCATTTTAGTACTACTCTTTTGTGTTTTAGCTCTCCGATTTGATTCTCCATTTGAGCGTTTCGCCTGCTTTTATTGGAACTAGTTGATCGTTTCCAAACTTGATTTCTTTCTGTACTTTCCAACAAATTTTTTCTAGCGTTATATTATCTTCATTTCTAGGAAATCGATAAAAATCTGCACCAAAGTGGCTTGCAAAACCCTCTAACTTTCCAATAGCATCAAATTTATCAAAAACCTCCGCATATAGTTCTATTGCGGCGTGAGCTGTATAGCATCCGGCTGCACACCCACAGATTTTTTCTTTTTCGTATCTCGGGTGAGGTGCCGAATCGGTTCCGAGAAAGAACTTGGGATTTCCAGAGGTTGCGGCCTTTACCAGCGCCTTCTGATGAGTGTCTCGCTTCAAGACTGGCAGGCAATAATACAGTGGGTTTAGTCCTCCCGCGAGTAACGCATTTCGGTTATAGAGCAAATGGTGTACCGTTATAGTTGCTGCAACGTTTTGAGTCGAGCTGCTAACGAAATTTACCGCATCCTCGGTGGTTATGTGTTCTAAAACAATTCTTAGGTCTGGAAACTCCTCAATTACTTTACTTAGAATCTCGTTGATAAAAAATTTCTCTCTGTCAAAAACATCGACATTCGAATCGGTAACCTCACCATGAACACAGAGAACCAGATCATTCGCTGCCATAGACTCGAAAATAGGGTACATTTTTTCTATGGAGTTCACGCCGAATTTAGAGTTTGTGGTTGCACCTGCTGGATATAACTTGTAAGCAGGAATAAAATCAGAGTTCTTTTTTGTTCTTTCAATATCTTTCGGTGTGGTATTTTCCGTGAGATATAAAGCAAAAAGAGGTTGGAAATTGAAGCTCGCGAACGGCATTATCTTTTCTCTATACTCCTTGGCTAGTCTCCAGTTGGTGATTGGAGGATCCAAGTTTGGCATCGCAAGGACTCTGCCAAAGGTCCTGGATGCGTCTAGAACCGTCTGTTGAATATAAGTTCCGTCTCTGAGGTGAATGTGCCAGTCGTCTGGCCTTGTAATAGTTAATTGGTCCATAGGCGATTATAAATTTCGAAAACCTAATTGTACCACGTTGTATAATATGTATTATGGCAACGCCTGAGAGGATGAAAAAATGAATCAATTTAAAAAAATTGTGTTAGCTTATTCCGGGGGTCTCGATACGTCGGTCATTCTGCGTTGGCTCCAAGAAACCTATCGTTGCGATGTAGTTACTTATACAGCTGATCTTGGTCAAGGGGCGGAGCTTGACCGAGCCAGAGAAAAAGCACAAAAGATGGGAGTTAACGAAATTTTCATAGACGACATTCGAGAAGAGTTTGTTAGCGATTTCGTTTTTCCGATGTTCAGATGCAATACTATATATGAGGGCGAATACTTGTTGGGCACAAGTATCGCCCGCCCTCTTATTTCAAAGCGCCTCGTCGAAGTCGCCGAGGAGACGTCATCTGATGCTGTCGCGCATGGCGCCACTGGTAAAGGTAATGACCAAGTGAGATTTGAGTTAGGCATAAATGCGCTCGGGTCTAATATTTCTGTGATAGCTCCTTGGAGAGAGTGGGAGCTTACCTCGAGAGACGCGTTGCTTCAGTTTTGTGAAAAGCATCAGATAAGCGTTGACATGAAATCGGAAGAGAACCCTTCACCTTACTCTATGGACTCTAATCTTTTACACATTTCCTACGAGGGCGGAGTGCTCGAAGATCCCTCGACCGAGCCGAGCGAATCGATGTGGCAATGGACCCGATCAATCGAATTGGCTCCTGATACGCCAACAGAACTTGAAATCGAATATCAAAAAGGAGATCCGATCGCAATAAATGGGCTGCCTATGAAGTCTCACGAAATTCTTTCTAAGCTGAATTATCTGGGAGGAAAAAACGGGATAGGGAGAGTAGATATAGTTGAAAATCGTTATGTAGGCATGAAGGCAAGGGGTTGTTACGAAACCCCAGGGGGGGCGATTCTCTTGAAAGCACACCGCGCCATCGAGTCCATTACCCTGGATCGAGAGGTTATGCACTTAAAAGATGAACTCATGCCGAGGTATGCATCGCTCATATATAATGGCTATTGGTGGTCTCCCGAACGCACAGCGCTGCAAGCCCTGATCGACGAGACACAAAAGCCAGTTAACGGGGTGGTAAGAGTGAAGCTCCTCAAAGGGAATATAATCGTAATCGGGAGAGAATCAAAGACGGATAGTTTGTACGATAATAATATTGTCACTTTTGAAGACGACTTGGGTTCCTATGATCAATCAGATGCATCTGGTTTTATTGCACTAAATGCTCTTCGTCTGAAGCTCGCGGCACGTCGGGGCAGAAAATTTTAAGATCTTATTCCAGAAAAAAGTCTTCTATTCCTTCAAAAAAATCGGCAGCTACATTTAGGAGGACACTTAATTTGCGCAAATAGTCTATGAGATTTTCGTGCCAGGCTTGGAGAACTCTGAGGGTTCTAATAGATGGATTTCATCATTCTCATTGCTTGCAGCCAAGATCATCCCTTCTGATATTCCAAATTTCATCTTACGACTGGCCAGATTAGCTACCAACACAACAAGCTTTCCTTTGAGTTCTTCTGGTTTATACGCTGACCTGATCCCGGAAAAAACAGTTCTAGTGCCCTGATGACCAAGACTTAGGTGAAGCTTTAGGAGCTTGTCCGCGCCCGAAACGATTTCTGCGCTCAAAATCTGCGCCACCCTTAAGTCAACCTTTTGAAATTGATCAATAGTAATCGCTTGAACATCCTTATTTTCGTCTGAAGGCTCCTTTTTAGTTGGTGAAGATTTCTTCACTAGTTTTTTTACAGTCTTTGAGTCCACGCGGGTGAGAAGTGGCTCGAAAGCCTTGATCTTTTTTTTGTGAATCGGTTTGAAAATATCCTGCCAAGACAATGGCTCGGTCCCTAAAAATTGTTCGGCTTTTTCGCCAAGAGTTGGTATTACCGGCTTAAGAAATATCATCATAGTCTTAAACATGTCTAATCCTATCGAACAGATTTCATGAACCTCGCCTCTTTTGTTTGGATCCTTTATTAATATCCAGGGTTTGTTCTCGTCGAGGAATCGATTAGTTTTGTCCGCGAGCGTCATTATTTCTCTCACTGCGCCCGCATAATTTGTGCTCTCATAGAGAGCTCCGATTTTTTCTGCTAACTTAGGAATTAAATCGTGCAATTCGTTTTCAGGAATCATAGAAAGTCGAGAGTCGAATTCTTTCCCAATAAACTTTGAACAGCGTGACGCTATGTTTACGAGCTTTCCAACAAGATCAGCATTAACCTTTGATACAAAGTCATCTAAATTGATGTCAATATCTTCTACGCTGTCACTCAATTTCGAGGCAAAGTAGTACCTTAAAAGCTCAGGATCAAGAAGATCTATATACTCTTTAGCCGTTATATATGTTCCTCTGCTTTTTGACATTTTTTCACCGTTGACCGTCAAAAATCCATGTACATGGATTTTTGACGGGGCCCTGAATCCTGCGCATTTAAGAATGGCTGGCCAGAACAGGGCATGGAAATTAATAATATCTTTGCCTATGAAATGATGGACTTCTGAATCTGAATCGACGTTCCAAAAGTCAGTGTAGTCAAGATCATTGCCGGAACAGTGGTTTCGAAAGGAAGCGATGTATCCGATCGGAGCATCAAGCCAAACGTAAAAAAATTTACTGGGATGATTCGGAATTTCGAATCCAAAATAAGGGCCATCGCGACTTATGTCCCAGTCTTTTAAACCTTGCGCTAACCACTCATTTAATTTGTTCGAAACTGCTTTATTTAATGTTCCACTCGTGGTCCATTCTCTTAAAAAATCTGTGAAGTTCGACAGTTTAAAAAACAAGTGCTCTGAGCTTTTTAGGATTGGAGTTTCACCACTTATCTTCGATCTTGGAAATTTTAACTCAGTGGCGTCGTAAGTCGCTCCACATGCCTCGCAATTGTCCCCATATTGATCCTTTGTACCACACTTCGGACATGTCCCAATGACATATCTATCTGCAAGAAACAATTTTGCTTTTGGATCGTAAAACTGCTCCACTGTTTTAGATCCTATCAGCCCCTTATCGGAAAGTTGCTTGTAAAAGAAGGAAACTAGTTCCCGATTTTCGTTAGAGTGAGTAGAATAATAATTGTCATGATTAATATGAAACGCGGAAAAGTCGCTGGAATGTTCGTCCCTTATCTCGTCAATGAGCTTTTCTGGTGTTGTTCCTAACTCTTCCGCTCTCAGCATCGTTGCAGTTCCATGAGCATCATCTGCGCATACATAAATGCATTGATTCATCCTGAGCTTTTGAAATCTAACCCATATATCTGTCTGAATGTGCTCCATTAGATGCCCGAGGTGTATGGAGCCATTAGCGTTAGGTAAAGCGCTCGTGACTAAAATTCTTCGACTCGCCATTAAATTTGGATTCCTAGAAATTTGATCGACAAATATATAGTTCAACAGTGCGATTTGCACGAAAAGTTTTTTGGTGTTTTCATCATTATAAATTAAACTTGGTCACGCGGTTGCCTAAGAGAGCCTAGGAAATATTCCCGATGAACACTTTACCAACGGTCAAGCATATTGTTGCTGTCGCCTCGGGCAAGGGTGGCGTTGGAAAATCTACCGTCGCAGTGAATCTCGCGCTTGCGCTTTCAAAACAAGGCCTGAGCGTTGGGTTACTAGACGCAGACATCTATGGTCCAAGCCAATCCATGATGCTAGGCGCACAAATCAAGGGTAATTTAGAAGTTGTAGATGAACTTCTGATTCCCGTAAAGCTCTATGGTATAGAGACAATGTCTATTAGTTTTGTAAGTTCGGATCGCACCCCTGCGATTTGGAGAGGTCCAATGGCAAGTGGTGCTATGGAGCAGCTCCTGATGAAGACTAAGTGGGGCAAACTTGATGTTTTGTTTGTGGATATGCCACCGGGTACCGGTGATATTCAATTGACGTTGGCTCAAAAAGTTAGAGTATCTGGAGCCGTCATAGTTACTACTCCTCAGAACATCGCATTACTGGATGCGCGAAAGGGCATAGAAATGTTTCGGCGAGTGTCGATCCCGGTGATAGGGGTTGTGGAGAATATGAGTGTATACGTATGTCCTGATTGCGGTTATGAGGACAGAGTCTACGGTAAAGGAGGTGGAAACTCGGTTTCAAAAGAATACGACACCTCGCTTCTTGGAGAAATTCCTCTCAACTCAAAGATAAGAGCTTGTTCGGACGAAGGGCAACCGATCTTTTTAAAGAATTCCGAAACTCTTTTGAACGAAATTTTTATGAAAATAGCTGGTACCGTTAAAAAATTTCTGGATTCATCTTCAGCAACAGTTCCAACCATAAAGATCTCTGACGATTAATATAGAAATCTCTTTTAATGCTGGAGTCACTATCCTTTGGGCAATGTAACGCCCGTTTGGCCTTGATACTTTCCGTTTCTATCCGCGTACGAGGTTTCGCAGATTTCATCAGATTCAAAAAAAAGCATCTGGGCTACTCCCTCGTTTGCGTAAATTTTCGCAGGGAGGTTTGTTGTATTTGAAAACTCCAAGGTGACGTGACCTTCCCATTCTGGTTCAAGAGGGGTGACGTTTACTATTATGCCGCACCTCGCGTATGTAGATTTTCCTAAACATACGGTGAGAACGTTTCGCGGAATCTTGAAATATTCGACGGTTCTCGCGAGAGCAAAAGAATTAGGAGGAATTATACAAGCTAATCCAGACACATCGACAAAACTTTTCTCGTCAAAGTTTTTGGGATCTACGGTCGCCGAATGGATGTTTGTAAAAACTTTGAATTCCTCTGAACATCGAACATCATAACCGTAGGATGAAGTACCATAAGAAATCAACTTCTCTCCCCTGGAACAATGTCTAACTTGGCCGGGCTCGAATGGATGAATGAGTTCATGATCTCTTGCCATTCTTCGAATCCAGCTGTCTGATTTAATTGTCATGGAAATTCTTTATCCCTCTTGTTTTCAAAAATTACTCACGCTTTTTAAGCCAATCCTTAATTTCGAGGTTCCACACCCTATCCCCCTCTCTCTGGATCATTTTGACTAGCGTATACTCATAGTCTGGAGCCAGCCAGAGGATAGTGGCTCGATTATCTCTCTTCCTATCCCTTGTTATACGAATAGTTCTTAGACTCCCTAGTTCTGTGTCGATTTTTTCTGTGCCTGCAATAATAAATTTGTACCGTTTAAGTTTCCCCTTTTCTCGGACTTGGTAGGAAAAACTCTCGCCGATTTCTATTTCCTTCTCTCTTATAAGATCAAGCTGTAATTGATACTGGACGGACAGTTTATCAAAGACATTTTCCTTATTTCCCTCTCGAACGCCAGTTGATTTGCCCAAATCGTTGTTTTGGTCGAAAGCAAAGGTCTCACTATCTGTTTTACCCAAAGCTCGTCTCGTATAGGAGTACTCTAGAGGCATTATTTCTCCTCGATCAAGAATGAATCTCGATTTTTCATCTATTGAAAAAAATGCTGAGGAGGCTTTAAAAACAGCTATTTTTTGTGAGCTTCCAGTTCTCGTTACCTCTCTTAAAATCTTTATTCGCATTGGAACGTTCGATGTTTTTAGTTCGTAAAGAGCTCCATATTTAAGGATGTGTGACTCTGAATCACCTGCGTCGATCGAGATGCCGACTGAAATGGCTACGAGAAAGAGTATTATGTATGCTAACGGTATTTTTCTGAGTTTCACGGTGTAAAAAAGGTAAGATAACTGAATGGCAAATTTAGCGGAAAAAAAGGCGAAGATACATCTAATTTCGATAATCTTATTGATATTATTTTCGTTCGGATCTCGGGCCAAGACGTTTGAAAATTTGTATGTAGCTGAGGTTCTTGTTCCCAATGAGAGCAGCAGTGAACTACTTGTCGGCTCCAGAGCCGGATTAGCGCAGGTGCTTGTCAGAGTGTCTGGGTCAAGAGCCATTCAAGAAAACGAGGTCATCGTAGAGGCATTGAAAAATTCCGATTCTTATTATTACCAATATGGTTACGAATCCTCGGACGAATTGATGTTTTTCAAGGACGATCTGACCCGTGCTCTGAAACTAAGGTTATTTTACGAACCGAGTGTAATAGCTGATTTATTGAGAAAAGCTGATTTGCCGATTTGGGGGAGTAATCGACCAGAGGTTTTGGTCTGGCTAGCCTACATGAAGAATCGAGAACGATATATTCTTGATGAAGCGAGCGAATCAGAACTTTTATTTTTCTTAAAAGAACGAGCATCCGAACGCGGAATCAGTTTGATATTTCCAATACTTGATTTGACAGACACGTCTAAAATTAGTGTGCCGGAGGTCTGGGGGCAGTTCCATGAAAAGGTGGAGATGGCGTCAAGAAGATATTCGCCTGAGATTATTCTTACCGGAAGGCTTTACAATGAACCCAACCAGCCAATAGAGGCCTACTGGTCACATAATGGGTTTGGCAGGTGGCAATCAAGTGAAGGTATAACTAGTGCCGCTGAAGATTTACTCAAAGAAATTATTGATCAATTAGCAGACGAACTCGCATCTGTGTATGCAACCGGTTCGATTCAGGGAAGAGTCGTGGTGACGGTAGAAGGCGTGACAGACTTTAGAAAATATGCAGAGATAAATAAATATTTAAAAGATCTCTCACCCGTAGTTAGTAGTTCTCTAAAATATGTTAAAGAGGGTTTGATCCATTTTGATTTAAGGGTAGAGGGAAAACTAAACCAATTTATAGAGATCGTAAGGTTGGATGGGCTGCTCAGCTTCGTAAAACATAGTTCAGGAGAAGACGGGCAGCTATTAGTTTATCAACTAGAGGATTGAATTCGTTGGGTATATTTCTAGGCTTAAATTCTTCAGTAATTTTGTGGTGGAATATTTATGAGTTCTGTCTCTAGGAACGTTGGTATCGCTCTTGCTCTTTCACTTTTTGTAGCCTCGGTGCTTTTGCTAGATGAGATATTAGCGCCGTTTATCGTTGGCCTTATCCTAGGCTATCTGGGCGATCCGCTGGTTGACCGGCTGGAAAAAATCCGAGTCCCTCGAACGCTCGGCGTTTTAGCGGTTTTTCTCATGTTTGGATCATTTTTTGCTTTAGCACTTTTTATTCTTTTTCCTCTGATCCTTGCTGAGTTCAGCTCCCTGATGAAAGCTTTACCTTTAGTTTTTGTTTGGTTTCAGGAAACCTTCGGTCCAACGCTGATAAAAACTTTCGGATTTGATCCATTCGGAATAAAACCTGATCGGATTAGAGGCAAAGTGCTCGAGAACTGGTCGGAGGCTGGTGGTCTACTAGGCGTAATTTTCTCACGTATTACCGATTCAGCATTTAGTTTTTTTAGTGCGACTGGGAATTTCTTTCTTTCCCTGATCGTTGCTTTTTATTTCATGATAGATTTTGATTCCATCGTCGAAAAGATTCACAAACTGATTCCTTCGCGACATCAAGGGACCGCAGCACGGCTAGGAAAAGAATGTGACGAAATCCTTGGCGCTTTTATGCGTGGCCAGATGTGGGTTATGTTTAGCATGGCATGTTTGTTTTCTTTCGGACTATACATGCTGGGGATTGATCAAGCCCTATCTATTGGTTTTTTGGCTGGGCTTGCTTCAATTATACCCTATCTTGGCTTTGCCGTTGGCTTTCTTGGGGCTTCTGTTGCCGCGCTAATTCAATTCGGTGAATTTCTGTTCCTGATCAATGTTGCTTTGGTCTTTCTAGTCGCTCAATTCATTGAGTCAGTTTTACTAACACCATGGTTAGTGGGTGATAGGATTGGTTTGCACCCGCTTGCAGTGATTTCTTCACTAATGGTTGGCGGTTATTTATTTGGTTTTATAGGAGTTTTATTAGCCGTTCCTCTCTCTGCGGTTACCATGGTTCTTTTGCGTCATTTCCTACAGGTTTACTTGTCTAGTTCGTCTTACTTAAAAAAAAGAGAAGATACTTTTGAGTAAGGATTTCGCCCATCAATTGCCGCTAGTATTAGATTACAGTGCACAGGAAGATGACTACGATGAATTTATCGTGAAACAGGCAAATCGGATTTTGCTGGGTAAAGGTCTTACTCTTGTATGCGGTTCTAGATCTGCGGGGAAAACTCGATTCATGAAAGCTTTGCTTAAAGAGGCTGGGCTCAGGAATCTAGCAACTTATTCTCTTGAGGCCGATGATGCGCATGATCATTCTTATTTTGAAGAGGCTGGGGGTTGCAACCTAGTTTGCTTAGATAATTTAAAGAAAGTTTGTGGTAAACCCGATTGGGAGTTATCGCTTTTCCACTTAATTAACTTCATGGAGGACACAAAGAAAAAATTGGTATTTGGTACATCAGTGCCTCCTGATAAACTCGAAGTGAATATGGCAGATTTAGGCTCCAGACTCAGAGCGGCTGATAGAGTTTACCTCGGGCCTTTTAATGATGAAGCGCGGATAGATTTTATGCTGCGATTAGCAAAGTTGAGGGGGTTCGAGATTCCTTTTGATGTTGGCAGATTCATCTTAGACCGATCCAAAAGAGATATGAAAGAGATTGAAGCGGTGGTCGAAAAACTTGAAACTGAAACAATGAAACAACATCGAAAAGTCTCGATTCCTTTTGTAAAAGAGATTTTAAAAATCTGATGCCAAAAATTTTTTTCACAGGAGGAGGATCCGCAGGACATGTCACGCCGAATATTGCTCTGATCAAAGAACTGTATTCAGATTTTGAGATCGGCTATGTCGGAGAAAGCTCAAGTGTCGAAGAAAAGTTGATTTCGAGTATTTCGGTTTCATTTTTTCCGATCAAATCTGGAAAGCTTAGGAGATATTTTTCTTTAAAGAATATTCTTGATCCCTTTAAAGTGATTATTGGTTTCTTGCAAAGTATGAGGCTATGCATAAGGGAACAACCGGACCTTGTTTTTTCAAAAGGCGGCTACGTATCAGTACCCCTTGTTTTGGCTGCCAGAGTTTTAAAAATACCAATTATTGCTCACGAATCGGACGTTACACCTGGGTTGGCAAATAGACTAACCTTCCCGTTCTGTTCAAAAATTTGTTTAACCTTTCCGACTGCTGGCGATCGCCTTAGTGACGATCGTGTTTTGGTCACGGGAACACCACTGCGGAGAGCACTAATAGACGCAGATGCAAAAAAAGGATTACAGCTATTAAACTTCGAAAATAACATGCCGATCTTGCTTGTTTTCGGAGGTAGCAAGGGAGCTAGATTTTTAAACGAGCTTATTTTTCGCCTTAGGGACCGCCTTTTGGAGTCGTTCAACGTCGTGCATATTACTGGCGAGGGTAACTGCTCGGGAGATACGGAAATGGAGGGTTATATCCAAAGAGAATTTCTCCATCAAAATTTCGGCGACGTGCTTGCAGCAGCCTCGGTGGTTGTTTCAAGGGCTGGTGCAAATTCGATCTATGAACTGCTAGCCTTGAGAAAGCCGCATCTTCTCGTGCCACTTCCCAAAGATGCTAGCCGCGGTGATCAGTTGGAGAATGCTCGAAAATTTTGTGAATTAGGTTACAGTCGTTACGTTGAAGAGTCTCTGTTGACGGATGATATTTTTTTTCGAGAGATTAAAAATCTGATGGAGAATAAAGCGGCTATAGAGGAACGAATTGCAAATTTTAAAGTCCCTGATTCGGTTTCAATGATCGTAAAAGAAATAAAAAAAATTACAGACCAAACAATAGTTCAAACATGATAGGCTTGCGTCATTTCGCGGCTGCATTAAAAAATAAGAAATAGAAGGTTTACTTATGTATAGGATCCGTTGTCTTAACAACATCTCTGAGAAAGGGTTGGGTGTTTTCAGAGACCAAGGTTATGAGCTTGGTGAATCAATTATCGATTGTGACGCGATTGTTTTAAGAAGTTATAGATTGGCTCTAGAAGAATTAAATTCTGAGGTTCTGGCAATAGGGCGAGCAGGTGCGGGTGTAAATAACATACCTGTTGAGGTCTGCACGGACAAAGGAGTGGTTGTTTTTAATACTCCAGGTGCGAACGCAAATGCCGTGAAGGAACTCGTCCTTGCTGGATTGTTGCTGTCAGTTCGAGGTATTTCTGAAGGGATAAATTTTGTTCAGAACCTAGATCCTGAGTGTGATAAAAAAGAAATGAACAAAATCGTAGAATCCTCAAAAAAGGCTTTTAAAGGGACTGAGTTAAGAGGCAAGACCCTTGGCGTTCTGGGTCTTGGTGCGATAGGGTCCATGGTCGCCCAAACGGCTTTGAATTTAGGTATGAAAGTTTTAGGCTATGACCCCGCACTATCTGTTGAAGCTGCATGGAAGTTGTCAAGCCAAGTAGAAAGAATAGATAGTTTGGCTAATTTGTTCGCTGGAGCCGACATCGTTACCCTTCATATACCGGCTTCTAAAGAGACGATCGGGATCGTAGATAAACATTTGCTCAATAATTTTAAGGATAGCGGCGTATTACTTAATTTCGCTCGTGAAGAGATAGTGGATGAGGAGGGTCTCCGAGAGGCCCTGGAAAGTGGGAAGGTCAAGAAATTCATTTCGGATTTTCCAACGCCCGGTATTTCAGAGCTAGAAAATGTCATCGCCATGCCGCATCTAGGAGCAAGCACATATGAAGCCGAAGAGAATTGTGCGGTCATGGTCGCTTCTCAGATTACAGAGTTTCTTCAGACTGGGAATATAAGGAATTCTGTGAATTTCCCAGAAGTAAGTCTTGAACGAACGCCGGGTTCTTTTCGTATAGCGGTTGTAAATCGAAACGTTCCAAAGATCCTGGGCAGTGTACTCTCAGCCTTAGCAGAAAAAAATATTAATGTGCTCGACATGCTGAATAAAAGCAAAAATGAAATCGCATATAACCTGATCGATATCGATACTTTAGTTTCGGATCAGTTGCTAGAAGAGATATCAAGTATTGACGGTGTCTTAAGTGCCCGAGGTTTTTATTGACGAACATCGAACCTGATCCCTTATAAAGAAGCGCGCTGGCGAAAGTACCGCTTGTTCAATTTTTCCAAGCGCGCAAGGCTCTCCAAGAACTTTGCTGATGAGGTGCTCTGAGAATAAGCGAGCGTGGGTAGCTCCCCGAGAGCCAAAAGCCAAGCAGTAATGAAGTCCGGGCTCAAAAATTTTTATATCTCTCACTCTTTGTGTCTTTTGAAGGGCTGCCCACTTTGGCGCCTGTCCTACAATCGGGATACGATCTCGGGAAGATGCCCTAAGCCCAACCCATTCTTCTCGTGTTTGTAAGGATTTCCCTAAAACTGTCTCTGCGTGTTCGAGTAATACTTTTGTATTTTTCGGCGATATTTGAAGCGAAGAACTATTCTCGTAAGTTCCGCTGACAACCGATTTGCCCTTTACGGTTGGGAAAACCGTAACTAAACCATTCGTTATACTATTTAATCCGAAGGTGTCCACCGATATAGCCTGTCCCTTAATCTTTCTAATTTCCAGTTGATCGGGCAATAGCTCTAAGTTTGAGCCCGTAGCCAGAATAAGATTCTGTGAAGAAAAAACTTTTTCATTGCCACTATATCCATTCCAGCAACTATCAGATCTAAGTTTTGTGATGTTATATATTTTTTTTTCGAGATTTAGTTTCTTCTCAAAAGTTGCGGTACTGAACCATCCTGCTCGCGGAAAATAGAAATGATTTTTTTTTGCCTCTACCATGAGTGAATCGGGAAGAAGATCGCAGATCTCTCTGAGCCTTTTTTGTTCTTTGCCTGTATTAGGAACAGAGGTGAGTCCTGTTCGAAAAAATCCTGGAGCACTTCCCATGTACTCGCTTGCGGCAAGGGACATTCGGTATTGAGGTTCAGCTGTTTTTGCCACGAGTGGAAAGACGCTTAGCTGAGGGATAAAAGAGGGTCCCGGCGTGCCCATATCTATGATAGTAGGCTCAATATTGCGTCTCGTTAAGGCCTCTGCGCAAAACAAACCAGCTAACCCTGCACCGATGATCGTGAAATCAGTTTTTGTTATGGTAGCTGGCAGCCATTTCTCGTCTAAAAAACCTATTAACATTTCGTTTTTCTTTCCAAAACCAGGCTTTTTCTTGGTTTTGAAGCCATTTCTCTCTAGGCCTAGCTTGACTTTTCCCGCCGATGAGTAGGTGAGAGCTTGTGCTCCCGGTCTTGATAGCATCCTGATCTTTTTAAAAACTTGGTTGTCCCACATGCATTCATTTTTAGCCGGTGAAAACCCATCTAGAAACCAGAAATCTACGTTAGCATCTAGATTTGAAAGGGCGCTTGCCACATCATCTAGCACTATCAAGACCTTTACGTTTTTTTTAATCCAAATGGTATGGTGGCCTTTAAAGTTAATCGGATAATTAGAAAAAAATTGGTCTTTACTGTCTGCTTTTAAAATTCGAAGCATTTTTTTTAAGTCTGTCGCGCTCACGGGATGCTTCTCTACCGAGATAAAGTTGAGTCGCGAGGATTCGGGCATATTACTCCAAAAGTCGGCGGCTAAAAGTAGATTGATTCCAAAACCGAGGCCTAGCTCACAGACGGTAACTTGAGAATTACTAGGTAGATCCTTAACGAATTTTGTGAATGGGTCGATGAATACATTTAACTTTTCTTGAATAAAGTTGTTTTCTTGACCATAGATGTCACCATACTGGCGCGAAGAAGGGTTCTGGTCATTCCAAACTATTTCGGCAGGTTCTAAAAGATATTCTGATTTTTTCATGTCTACACAAATCTCAGGATCTATTTAGCGACGAATCCTTTTCTCCTCAGAAGCTCGATTAGTCGATCCTTGTGAGACCCCTGTATGATAATTTCTCCGTCAATACATGACCCTCCGACTCCAAGATTTTTCTTTAGTTCTTTAGCAAGTTTTTTTAAATCAGCTTTTTGAAGAGGAACATTTTTTATTACGTTGACTGGCTTACCCCGCCTCCCCGCAGTTTGTTTTTCGATAAAAATTGGCCTAGAACACATGTAATTCTTTGTCCTATTAGAGCAAATACACTTGTAAATTTTCTTCTCACATTTAGGACAAAAATTGCCTCCATCTGTGGAGTAAACAATATTTTTTTCAATCATTTGGAATATACAAAGATAGACAATGCGTTTTCCTGTTTTGCAAGCGCACAGACATGAATAAATTTAAAGAGGGTGTCTTCGAGAATCTCCTCGTTCCCCTCCTCCTCATCTAATTCTTCGTCGTAATCCAAGGACTCCACCCAAACTCTGGCTAAGCTGGGAATATCATCCTCTGAAATCTCTGCAATCTTTTCGGTTATTACTCCATTGATCTTAATAAGAGACGTCCCGCCAAGTTCACTTTCGAAAACTAGTTGTTCTAGCGATTCGGCTTCATCAAAAAATACACCGAGCAAATGCGCATATAATTTAATTCTTTTCTCGGAATCGATCTTCCCAATGGGAACACTCGGGAATCTCTCAACAAGATTCCCACTATCCACTAAGGACGCTATCTGCTCTTCAATTGCCAGAATGAGGGTGTGGTTAGACTCAAACAAAAGAGACCTTGTCTGCTTGCAGGCCTTTTTCAGAACTCACAGTAATGAATTTTACTCTTTGGCCTTCTCTGACGTTATTTGTTTCCTTACCTGTGAAATTTCTAAAATGAACGAAGATCTCGTCTCCTTGATCTGCACTAATAAAACCGTAGCCTTTTCGTGAGTTAAACCATTTAATATTCCCGAATTCAAAGGCTTCTTCATTCGTGCCGAACAGTCTGCCTTGCAGAAATATAGAAATGAGGGGACCGATAAAGATGATGAAAAACAAGCCAATATCTTGTAGCTGTCCTGGGAGAGCAATTTGCTTCGAATAAAACTTTGTGACTGAAAAAACAAAAGCTGTAATCAAAATCGCAAAACTAATTTTTTTTATAATAATCATATGACGGACTTTCTACTTATTTTTACAAATTAAAAGTCCCATGATACTAATGTCTAAAGCTAAGTGGAATATTTGTTTGGGGTGCGTCAAATGAAATTTCGCTCAAAGTCTTTCGCTGTGCTTTGAAAGAATTGATTTATAGTTTCTTACCGTTTGTTCTAAGCCCTCGTATATTGAATCGCAAACAAGGGCATGTCCTATTGATACTTCGCTAACTTTGGGCACCTGCTGAATAAACAAGGGGAGGTTTTTTTGATTTAGATCGTGCCCCGCATTAACCACCAAACCTAGATTAATGCATTTCTCTGAAGCCAAAATCAACTTGTTCAAATTCTCAATTTGCATATCCTCATCGAACGAATTCGCGTAAGGACCGGTATAAAGCTCGATTCGATCTAGTCCCATTTTTTTTGCGAGATCGATTTGATGATAATCGGTCTCCAGAAAAGCACTTGTTCTAATCCCTTGCGATTTCAGTGTCTCTACCATTTGTCGAAAATCGAAGGTAATCTTTTCAAAATTCCAGCCATGGTCTGAGGTTAATTGATCATTGGAATCGGGAACTAGAGTGCATTGTGTTGGCCTCACTTTTTCAACCAAATTCATAAACCCAGGGTATCCATTAGCTTGTTCCGAAAATAAAGGGTTCCCTTCGATATTAAATTCGATGTGATGGTACTTAGGTTTTCTGAGGAGTTCAGAAAGCTCAATCACATCGTTAGGGGTAATATGCCTTTGATCTGGACGCGGGTGGACGGTTATCCCATCGGCCCCGCCTGCAATGACCGTTTCGGCAGCCTTTACGACGCTCGGAATCTTTGTTTCGCGAGAGTTTCTTAACAAAGCAATTTTATTTAAGTTAACAGAGAGTTTTGTCATAAATCCATCCAAATAACCGAGCTAGAATGACTTGTCGCTTCAGTGCCTTTTACGCATCCGTTTTTTCATTTTTATTTAATTGCGCCAGATAGCCGCCTTTTGCCAAATAAATAATCGTAATTGCAAAATAAATAAGACTGATTAGGGGGCCTCCAACAAATTTGTAGCTTACCCATATTTCGGTGCTGAATGTGTACGCCACGAATAAATTCAAGAGCCCAGCAATGAGAAAACCCAACGACCAACCGTAGTTAAGCCGCACCCATACTTCGTCTTCAAGATGAAGTGTTTTGCCGGCCAATCGCTTCAATAAGTTTTCTCTTAGGACGACGTAACTGAAGACGAGGGCAAAACCAAACAACCAATTTACGATTGTTGGTTTCCATTTGATAAATACATCGTTCTGGAGTGCAACTGTGAGTCCGCCGGAAATGATAATTACCGCGAAGATGGCTTTAGTTACCCCCCTCACATTTTTTAAAAAAATTCTCTCGATCAAAATTTGGCAGCTAGCTCCTACCATTAACGCTAAAGTGGCTAGATAAATATCGTCAAATAAAAAAAAGACTGACACAAAAGCGAGGATGGGTATGAAGTCAATTAGCTGTTGCATGGTCAGTTATTCCTGAATTTTTTTTGAATTTTATCATGGAGGGTAACGCAAGTGGCACAGGATAACTAATATTAATGGGGGAGAAGAGTTTTGCAAAAACGGGATAAACGAACTAAAAAAATCTCATAGGTTCTGACCCTGACGAGATGCGGAGATTGTTCTCAGGTGAAATAGGACGAAAGGTACGAATCTAGACTTCTTCTCCCTGTCTAAGCTTTCTTTTCTTAGCTATAATGTAAGATCAAGAAAATATATGGAAAATCAGTTGGAGTCTTCGAAGGCAGAAGTCAAACTTGATTCGCAAGAACAACCGCTTGCGATGGTGAAAGGGTCACCATTGGAGCAACTTCCCCTAGACCTTTATGTTCCTCCCGATGCCCTCGAAGTTATGATAAGAGCTTTTGAGGGGCCCTTAGACCTTCTGTTATATCTGATTAAGAAACAAAATTTAGATATCTTAGATGTAGAGATTTCTCAGATCACAGAGCAGTATATGCAATACATTGAGGCTTTTCAGGAGATGCGGTTTGAACTAGCGGCAGAATACCTGGTTATGGCCGCTTTTCTTGCCGAGATTAAGTCGAGAATGCTCCTGCCCGTGCAGTCAACTGACGAAGAAGAAGAGGAGGACCCTCGGGCAAATCTTATAATGCGATTGCAGGAATATGAGCGTTTTAAGATTGCAGCTTTTGAAATAGATGAACTTAATAGGGAGTTTAGAGACTTTTGGTCTTGCAGGGCTGGACATATACAAGTAAGTGGACCAACTAGACAGCCTGATGTTGCCCTGAGAGACCTAGTTTTAGAATTCGCTAGAGTAGTCAGCAGAGCAGAGCTTAAGTCTAACCACCCCGTGCAATTGGAAGTGCTATCTACGCGAGATAGGATGGTCTCGATTCTTCGGAAATTAGAATCTGGACCAAAAGATTTTGTCGCGTTTGGGTCATTTTTCAGCCCTCAAGAGGGAAAAAAAGGAGTGGTTGTTACTTTTATGGCTGTTCTAGAATTAATTAAAGAAGGTTTACTAGAAACCGTTCAAGGCGATCAGTTTGCGCCGATATACATAAAGCTGGCATAAAAAACCGTCTGGGGAAAAATGGAAAAATTACCAATAAAAGAAATCATTGAGGCTGCAGTCCTTGCAGCCGATGGACCGGTCTCAGTTCAGCAGTTAAAAGAGATCTTTGAAGAAGAATCAGTCTCTAACTTGGAAATAAAACAAGTGTTAGCGGAGATAGAAAAAAGTTGTGCGGGCAGAGGTTTTGAGCTAAAGAAAGTAGGAAGTGGTTTCAGGTTTCAGACAAGAGTAGACTACAGTGAGTGGGTTTCTAGATTGTGGAAAGAGAAGACGCCCCGGTATTCTCGAGCTCTATTAGAAACACTTGCTTTGATAGCCTATCGACAACCGATCACACGCGGAGATATCGAGGATGTCAGAGGTGTTTCTGTGGGTAGTAACATAATACGAACAATGATCGAGCGAGATTGGATAAAAATTATAGGGCACAGGGACGCCCCTGGTCGCCCAGCTCTTTATGCCACAACAAACGCTTTTTTAGACTATTTTAACCTAGAGAATTTAAATCAATTACCGACGCTGCAAGAGACTAAAGGGTTAGCTCAAAAAAATGATTCCTCTGAATCTGAAGATTTGGCCAGTGCTCTTTCAGGCTTGTCGAACGAGTTGTTCGCTAACAAGGAAGCAGACACGATTGAGTCAAATCAAACTACTAGCAATGATCTTTGCGGCTGAGCCCTTCAGCGCTAAATTTTTTGTTTCACCCAAGAAATAGATAATTCTGGATTGAGAATATGAAAGAAAATCCGAAATCTGAGAAGCTACAAAAAGTGCTTGCTAACCAAGGCCTAGGTTCCAGGAGAGAAATAGAAGGTTGGATTGACTCGAAAAGAATATATGTGAACGGTAAGTTAGCCAAACTAGGTGATCGAGTTGTAATGTCCGATGAAATTAAAGTTGACGGAAGATTGCAGAAAAACAAGGCAAAAACTCATCGTTACCTGCTCTACAACAAGCCTGCAGGCGAAATATGCAGTCAACGAGATCAGAAGAACCGAAAGAGAGTTTTTGACACGTTACCTAAATTAAGAGGTCAAAGGTGGATCTCTGTTGGTCGTCTTGATGTCAATACCAGTGGCCTGCTTCTCTTTACAACCGATGGTCTCTTGGCCAACAAGTTGATGCATCCCTCATCGCGAATTGAGAGGGAATATGCTGTCCGTGTTTTAGGTGATGTACAGCCGAGTTGTATAGCCGCTATGAAATCAGGGGTTGTCATCGATAACACTCTGATGAAGTTCTCAGATATTCAGAAGAGTTCAACTCGAGAAAGCGACAAACGAGCTAATCATTGGTTTTACGTGGTTTTGATGGAGGGGAGGAATAGAGAGGTTCGAAAACTATGGGAATCGCAGGGTTATGTGGTCAGCCGGCTCAAACGCGTACGTTATGGCACATTTTTCATCCCTTCTTCAGTTAGGGTAGGCCAATATAAGGAATTAGGAAAAAACGATGTAAGAGCGTTGCACGTCCTTGCAGGTATTAATTGTCCTCCTTGAACCGATTCAGCCAATCCCAAGTTTGAGGGTCCCCAGAAAATTCATTTCCGTGTTCGTGTTTGCTGTCTGGCCCAGCTAAATAAAGGTAAAGAGGCATTAGCGAGTTAGCGTTCTTTATTTTTCGTGGATCCTCTCCTGGGTAAGCTGATTGTCTCATGGATGTTCTCGTGGGCCCTGGATTAACACTCGTAACAACAACTTTTGCCGTGTTCTCTAGCTCTTCACTAAGTATTTTTACGAAACCCGATAGAGCGAATTTCGATACCGAATACGCCCCCCAATATGCCCGTGGAGTTTTTCCAACACCTGAGTTAGTGAATATTATCCTTCCGTCTAAAGACTGTTTAAGCAGGGGCAATAAGGTCTTAGTTAAAAGAAATACAGCAGTCATATTCGTTTGAATGACAGTCGCCCATTCTCTGGAATCGTAACTTTCTAAAGGTACCCGTGCACCGAGTACCGCGGCGTTATGAAGTAATACGTCAAGTTGTCCATAGTTTTCTTTTATCGTCTCTTTCAGACGCTCGCTGGTCGCTTCGTTTAGGGTTGTGAGATCCACATTAACTATTGCGTGTTCTCTTGCACCTGTTTCGCAGATTTGATCGTATACTTTTTCTAATTTTTCTTTTGTCCGGCCCAACAGGATTATTTTGCCGCCATGTTTCGCAAAAGAAATCGCCGCCTCTTTTCCTATGCCGTCCCCTGCTCCAGTAACTAAAAGGACACGATTTGCTAAAAGATCTTCTCTCAGATTAGACAAATTAAGCTCTTACTTTTTTGCAGTGCACTATGTAATTTACGTCTACGTCGCTACTGAGGTTATAAGTCTGAAGAAAGGGATTAAATCCCATGCCAGAAATGTCTCGTATTGAAAGGTCATTCTTTCTGCACCAACCCGCAAGCTCTGAAGGTTTAATCAATTTCTCATATTGGTGTGTGCCCTTAGGCAGAAGCTTAAGCAAGTATTCTGCCCCGATAATTGCGAAAAGATAGGATTTAGGACTTCTATTAATGGTCGAGAAGAAAGCATTGCCATTAGGTTTTAAAAGCTTAAAACAGCTTGAGATCACGGATTCCGGATTTGGGACATGCTCTAACATTTCTAAGCATGTGATGACATCAAATAAATCCTCATCTTCGAGAGAGAGCTGCTCTATAGTGGTGTTTCTATAATCTGGGAAGATCCCTGTTTCGTGGCTATGCAGCTTTGCTACTTTTAATGGCCCCTTCGCAGCATCTATTCCAATCACCTGAGCTCCTGCCAAAGCTAAAGCCTCAGATAGAATTCCGCCGCCGCACCCGACGTCAAGAACCCTTTTTCCTTTTAGGTCAACTCTTCTATTTATGTATTCCATCCGGATTGGGTTGATGTCATGGAGCGGCTTGAATTTTCCTTCGGTATCCCACCATTCTTTGGCTATGGCTTCAAACTTTTCTAGCTCGCTTTTATCCGTATTTTCTTTTTTCATGATACCGTCAAAGCTATAGATTTTATTTTCTCTTTCCATTTTTCTACTTTTCTTTCAAGCTCAGGCATTCTAAATCCAACTAGTTTCTTGTTTTGCAAGATCTGTTTCCCATCTATCCAAACATTTGAGACATTAGCGCTCGTGCAATTATAAATCAGATGGGACACAGGGTTATAAACTGGTTTTAAAACTATCGAAGACATATCTATTGCAGTTAAGTCAGCAAGCTTTCCGACCTCGACGCTCCCTATCTTCTGTTCTAGACCTAAAAATTTTGCACCGTTCAAGGTAATCATCTCGAGGCAGTCATCTGCGGATATTTGGGTTGCATTCCCGGTGACTGCTTTGGACAAAAAACTCGCCGTTCTGACTTCTTGAAGCATATCAAGATCATTATTGCTTGCGGGGCTGTCAGTTCCAATTGCGACGTTAATCTTTTTAGCTAATAAATCACCAATCGGACAAACCCCTGATCCTAGCTTCATGTTCGATTCGGGACAATGGCCGACATGAACTTTGTTCTTGGCTAGTCTGTCTATTTCATCCAAAGTCAATTGAGTTAAATGAATTGCTTGAAGTCTTCCGTTAAGGATGCCTAGGCTCTCGATTCGAGCAAGTGGGCGAAGACCCGTTTCATCAAGCGATTCTTGTATTTCTTGACTGGTCTCATGCAAGTGAAGTTGGACTTTAAGATTCTTTTTCTCCGCTAGTTCGGCTACACGTAGGAAACCTTTATCGGAAACGCTGTATGGCGCATGTGGCGATAAGCAAAGGCTTTGTAAAGGATTATCTTGTTGTTGATCAAGAATGGTTAGGCACTTTTCAAAATGATCTTTTTCGTCTCTCGCCCACTTATTGTTAAATTTCAGTATCGGGATTCCGATTTGCGCTCTCATGCCGAGAGACGCAAATGCACTTGAAGACGCATCGGGGAAAAAGTAATTGTCCGCAACGGTTGTCGTTCCGCCCATTATCATTTCAACTCCCGCAAGTTGAGTTCCATCAAGCACAAAATTGGGGTTTACAAGTTTAGCTTCAATCGGCCAAATCCAATTACTTAGCCAATCCATCATATGCCGGTCGTCTGCTATTCCTCTTAGCAAAGACATCGATGAATGAGCGTGAACGTTTATGAAGCCAGGTGTTAAAAGTTGATCCGGTAGCGAGAAATTTGGGATTTCTCGAAAAACCCTCAAAGCCTCATAGGTTGGAAGTATTTTCGAGATTGTGTTGCCCGAGACTGCTACAGAATAGTCTTCGAGAATACATGACCTCGGGATTACGGGAGCAACCCATTTAGGAGAGATTAGGTAGTCTATTTTTCGGCTCATAACAATCTAAATCTCTTGGTAATAAAACATCAATTATTTTCGCGTTTCTTGACCAATTGAAGCGCTGCGCTCTTGCAAAAAAATCGTAAACCTGAACTATAAACTAATAATAGCCAAGATCCTAAAAAAATCATTAAAAACAATAATTTAAAATACCATCGTCGCTTAAAAAAAATTGAGCTGGATTTGAGATTCGTGTTAAAATCAAGATCACAAATTTTCGCATTTTAAGTTTTTTTTTCGGTTTGTTTCAGCCCTTTTTTTCTTGCTACTCAAATCTTAATAAACAAGATTATAAATCGTAATTATTTGGGCTTAAAAAAATTGACCAAGGAACTTTGTTGCTGGGTGGTATTTAGTTGTGTCAGATCAGAATGATAAAGATATAGAAACTATTAGCATCGAGGAAGAGCTCAAATTATCTTACCTCGATTATGCCATGAGTGTCATCGTCGGACGTGCTCTTCCTGATGTGAGAGATGGGTTAAAGCCTGTCCATCGAAGAGTTTTGTTTGCAATGAGCGAACTGAATAATAGCTATAACCGACCCCATGTAAAATCGGCTAGGGTAGTCGGCGAAGTCATAGGCAAATACCATCCGCACGGTGACATGGCAGCTTACGAAACAATTGTTCGGATGGCTCAAGATTTCTCGATGCGTTACCCATTGGTTGATGGTCAAGGAAATTTTGGCTCTCTGGATGGAGATGGAGCTGCGGCCTCGCGTTATACAGAGGTCAGGATGGAGAAAATTTCTCAGGAAATACTGGCAGACTTAGACAAGAATACAGTTGATTTTTCTGAAAATTACGATGGCACATTGAAGATGCCCGAAGTCTTGCCATCTAGACTCCCCAACCTCCTAGTAAATGGATCAAGTGGTATAGCTGTTGGGATGGCTACAAACATTCCTCCTCATAACTTAAGAGAGGTAATAGACGGCTGTCTTGCATTGATGGAGACCCCAGGCATTAGTGTTGAAGAATTGATGACCCATATCCCTGGTCCTGACTTCCCGACCGCCGCTCTGATAAACGGTCGAGCAGGAATAGTGCAAGCATATAAAACTGGTAGGGGAAGAGTTCAGGTTAGGTCAAGGTGTGAGGTGGAATCTGATGAGAAGACGGGTAAAGACAAGATAGTAATTAAAGAAATTCCTTTTCAGGTAAATAGAGCAAAGCTTTTGCAGAAAATCGCAGAGTTAGTCAAAGAGAAAAAAATTGATGGGATAGTAGAGCTGAGAGATGAGTCGGCTTCGGAAACGCGAATAGTAATCGAATTGAGAAGAGGGGAGGTAGGCGAGGTTGTTCTAAATAATCTTTACGCGCTTACTCAGCTTCAAAGTGTGTTTGGCATAAATATGGTTGCTTTAGTTGAGGGCGAGCCTAAGGTGCTGAATTTAAGAGAGATGCTCGAGAGTTTTATTGTTCACCGCCGAGAGGTAGTAACTCGCCGAACTGTCTTTCTCCTCTCTCGAGCAAGGGCAAGAAGCCATATTTTAGAAGGTCTTGCTGTTGCCCTTTCAAACATTGATAGCGTAATTGAGCTAATAAAAAGCTCGACTAACTCCCAGGAAGCAAAAGAGAAAATTCTAGACCTGGCTTGGGTTTCTGAGACAGTTGAAAAGATGCTAGAAAATGTGAGTGAGGGCGCGACCGCCCCCGAGGATATAGAACCCGGGAAAGGTATGCAGCATGAAGGACATTATTATCTTACTGAAATCCAAGCTCAAGCTATATTGGATATGAGACTTAATCGGCTTACCGGGATGGAACGGGAAAAATTAGTAGAGGAATACCGCGAAATCATCAATGATATTTCGGAGTATATTGCGGTTCTAAATAGCTCCGAAAAACTACTTGGAATTATTCGTGAAGAATTAATTTCAATACAGCAAGAATATGGGGACCAACGCAGAACGGAAATAGTTGACGCGGAAGAAGATTTGACAGCTGAAGATTTAATCCCCGAACAAGATGTTGTGGTCACGCTTTCAAACGGGGGATACGCAAAAACTCAACCCTTAGACGCGTATCGTGCGCAAAGAAGAGGGGGAAGAGGAAAAAGCGCGGGAGCGGTGAAGGACGAGGACTTCATAGACCATCTATTAATAGCAAATACTCACGAAACGCTTCTATGTTTTTCGAACAAA
>MDSZ01217423.1_pt1 | contig 57856 bp, 57 predicted proteins | sample 811201 | NCBI WGS metagenome assembly MDSZ01 (sample SAMN05326647, study PRJNA326480) | marine metagenome | isolation source: seawater | place: Indian Ocean: North | collected 2010
AAAAGTTTGTATTCATATCGAATCACAATACATACTTTTTATCATTATTATGAAAAAACATAAAATATGCATTGTAGGCGGTGGTTTAACTGGTCTGATATCTGCACTTGTTTTAAGTGAAAAAGGATTGGATATAGATTTAATAGTTGAAAATACGTCATCTAAAAACAAAGATTTAAGAGTTACAGCAATATCAGAGAAAAACCTGAAATTTTTAAAATCTACGATAAAAAATATAAATTTAAAATTATTTTATTCTGTAAAAAAAATTAATCTTTTTTTTGAGGAGAATAATCAAATAAAAAATTTTTTAAACTTTGATGAAAAAAAAAATTTAATGTTCTTTTTTGAAAATAGATTGATCAAAGAATACTTAAATAAATTACTTAAAAAAACCAAAGTTAGGGTTCAAAAAAAAACAATAAAATCAATCGATCTAGCGGAAAATAAAGTTTCTAATAATCTGTCTTCACAATCTTATGATTTAATAGTTTTATGTTTAGGATTAAATTCTCCAATTTATCAAAAGATAACTGGCAACAGGGAAATCAAAAAAAATTACAATGAACACTCCATAACTTGTTATGTTAAACATGAAATTAAAGATATCGGGGCTCAACAGTTTTTTTTAAAAGAAGGCCCTCTTGCAATATTACCCTATAATAAAAATAAATTTTCTGTGGTATGGAGTATTGAAGACAAATATTTCATAAAAAACCAAACAATTATTTTAAACAATTTAAAAACTAAACTCTCAAATTTATTAAACACTAATAAAATATCTTTAGGAAAGATACAAAGTTATCCTTTAAGAATGTCATTAAAAAAAAGCTATTATAAAAAGAATACAATAATTCTAGGAGATGGATTGCACGCAGTTCATCCTTTAGCAGGACAAGGGTTTAATTTAATTCTTAGAGATATTGAAAAATTGTATGAATTAATTTCCTTTAATTTAAAACTGGGGTTGTCTATCAAAGATTCGAGTATTCCAAGAGATTTTTCAGATAGTAGGAAACCAGAAAATTTACTAATGGGATTGGGGATAGACACAACAAGAAAATTTTTTAGGAGTAACAAATATTTGGATCCCATTAAAGAAAATATTTTAAAAAATTTTTCTAAATCAAAACTTTTAAAAAAGATTACTAAAAGAGTTGCGAACCTAGGTTTTAACTAATGAATATTTTTGCTTTGTCCTCTGGAAGAGGTCCATGTGGTATAGCTATTATCAGAATGTCAGGTCCCGATACTTTAAGCATTTGCAAATTAATTTCTAAAGAAAAGAAGATTAAAGAAAATGAGATTAACTTATGTAAATTTTTTGACCCAAATAATGGCACTATTATAGATCCAGAAGCTTTAATTTTATGGTTTCCAAAGCCAAATAGTTTTACTGGTGACGATCTAGCAGAATTTCATGTTCATGGAAGTAATGCAATTATTAGTTATTTTCTTAAAGTATTATCGAGTCAAAAAAATTGCAGAATGGCAGAGCCTGGAGAATTCACAAAAATAGCTTTTCAAAATAATAAAATTGATCTTTTAAAAGCTGAGAGTATAGGGGATTTAATACACTCCGAAACAGAGTTGCAAAGAAAGCAAGCAGTAAATTTAGTTAATGGACAGGCCTCAAAATATTACGATGATTTAAGATCAAAATTAATTAAATCACTTTCTTTCATCGAGGCTAAAATAGATTTTGCTGAAGATGATCTTCCAGAAAATGTTCTTAAAGAAGCTCATAAAACAATTAAGTCTATACACAGCGACATAAGTAAGATTATAAATGATAACAAAGTAGGTGAAAAAATCAGAGACGGATTTAGAGTATCAATTATAGGTGAAACAAATGTTGGAAAATCTTCATTGCTTAATTTGCTATCAAAGAGAGATGTCGCCATAGTTTCAGATGAATCAGGTACTACTAGAGATGTTATTGAGACCTATCTTAATTTAGATGGATATCCAGTTATTCTTGCAGATACAGCCGGGATCAGAGAAGCCAAAAATGAAGTTGAAAAAAAGGGAATTTCTTTAGCTCTAAGTAAATTCAAAGAAGCTGATATAAATATTGTGGTAGTTGATAATTCAAATAAAAAACTTAGCGATAAAATAAAATCCATAATTAATAAAGACTCTATAGTTTTATTAAACAAATCTGATGTTCAAGCTAAAGAAAACCATAAATTTAATACTGATACTATTTTGGCTTCAGTTAAAAATAATAAAAATATCGATAAACTTATAAATCTTATAAAGAAGAAATTAAGTAATAAATATTCATCAGGTAACAACATCCTAATTACAAGAGAGAGGCATAGAGTTAAATTAAATGAATGTTTGAAAGAAATAGATAAATTTCTTCAAAAAGATCAAAACAAACATCTTGAGTTAGCTGCTGAGGATCTAAGAATGGCTACACGTCATTTAGGTGGTTTAGTTGGTAAAGTAGATGTAGAGGAAATACTTGGATCTATATTTAAAGACTTCTGTATAGGTAAGTAAAATAGCTCTTGTATTATTAATATAGAGAGTTACATTCTCTTCATGACTAAAAAAATCTATGATGTAGTAGTTATAGGCGGTGGACATGCTGGATGTGAAGCTGCAGCAGCTTCCGCCAGAATGGGCGTTAATACTGCGCTTTTCACACATAAAATTGAGACTATTGGTGAGATGTCGTGTAATCCAGCTATTGGCGGGCTAGGCAAAGGACATTTGGTTCGTGAGATTGATGCATTAGATGGAGTAATGGGTGTAGTATCAGACAAATCAGGTATTCAGTTTCGATTATTGAACAGAAGTAGAGGTCCAGCTGTTAGAGGACCGCGAACTCAATCCGATAGAGCGCTTTATAAGAAGCATATGCAAAAAATTTTGCTTAATTATAAAAATTTAACTGTTTTAGCTGATCCTGTTGTTAAATTTTTATTTAACGACAATAAAGTTATAGGATTTCTATGTCAGAGCGGTAGTGAGATAAGATGTAGAGAACTTATTTTAACGACTGGAACTTTTTTAAATGGATTAATTCACATAGGTGAAAAGCAAATCCCCGCAGGAAGATATGACGAAAAACCATCTACTGGTTTAAGTGAACAACTTGGTAAATTCAAAATTAAAATAGGTCGTCTCAAAACTGGTACACCTCCGAGGTTAGATGGCTCAACAATAAATTATGACGATTTAGAAATGCAGCCAGCCGATGATGATCCATATTTTTTTTCCTTTTTATCATCAAAATTAGAGAATAGACAAATTTCATGCGGCATGACTTATACAAATATTCATGTTCACAAAATTATTTCTGATAATATAAAAAAAAGTGCTATGTATTCTGGAAATATTAAGGGTGTAGGCCCAAGGTATTGCCCCTCCATAGAAGATAAAATTTTTAAATTCAAAGAAAAACAGCGTCACCAAATATTTCTTGAGCCAGAGGGATTAAAGGACAATACTATTTACCCAAATGGAATATCAACATCCTTGCCGGAAGATGTGCAGCTCGAAATACTAAGTAAAATCAAGGGTTTAGAGGCTGTTAGAATGAAAAGAGCAGGTTATGCTATTGAGTACGATTATGTAGATCCAAGGGAGCTTAATGCTACTTTAGAGACAAAAAAAATTAAATCTTTGTTTTTAGCTGGCCAAATTAACGGCACTACTGGATATGAAGAGGCAGCTGCACAAGGTTTGATAGCTGGTATAAATGCTGCTCTAAAAATTTTAAAAAAGAAGGAATTTATTTTAAATAGATCTGAATCTTACATCGGAGTGATGATCGATGATTTAATTACAAAAGGCGTATCTGAGCCTTATAGAATGTTTACATCCAGGGCTGAGTATCGATTAACACTTAGAGCAGATAATGCTGATCAAAGATTGACTCCCCTAGGAATTAAAAACTACTTAATTTCAGATTTGAGAAAGAAAATGTTTTTGGATAAACAAAAAAAAATTTACAACATAATAAATTCTCTCAAAAATATTAAAATGACTCCAAATGAAGCAGCAAGGTTTTCTATAAAAATTGCAAAGGACGGTGTGAGAAGAAATATTATTGAAATAATGTCACAAAGAAATTTAAATATGGCAAAAATAAGGCAGATATATCCTCAAGTACCTCGTTTTGGGAGTATGTTTGATAATCAGGTTGAAATCGATATTCATTATAAAGGATACTTAAAAAGACAGTTAAATGATATAGAGGCTTTTAGAAGAGACGAGAATTTGCTAATTCCGAAATCAATAAATTACGAGAGTTTAAGTGGACTTTCTAACGAAATTAAAGACAAATTAATCAAAATAAAACCTAGAACGCTCGGTCAGGCTCTTAGAATAGACGGTGTTACCCCTGCAGCTGCAATAATTTTGCTGGGTCATATAAAAACGAGAAAATCGAGTGTTTCAGCTTAAAGACGAGAAAGAGACCATAGAAATTCTTAAGAACTTGCTTAAATTTTCTAATCAAGATATTGCTAAAATTAAAATATATTTGAATTTGCTGTTAGAAGCCAATAAAAAGCATAACTTCATTGGAAAAAAAACAGAAAATTATGTTTGGATTAGACATGTATTAGATTCTGCACAATTAGTTAAACATATTTCATTCAAAAATACAGGATCTCTTGCAGATCTTGGCTCTGGAGCTGGTTTTCCAGGAATTATCCTAGCAATTTTTAATAAAAACAACAATTTTCACGTGAAATTATATGATAAATCGCCAGTAAAATGTAATTTTTTACAATTGGTAGTAAATAATATTAAAATTAAAGCTGAAATAATAAATTGCAACATTTTTCATGAAAAAATCAATAGTCGGTACATAGTTTCAAGGGGATTTAAGAAAATTGATAAAATGATACAAGTTTCACGTGAAATTATACAAAAGCCTCATAAAATGATCATATTAAAAGGAAAGAGTGCACAGGAAGAGTTAAAAAATGCTTCCAAGAAAATAAAATTAAAGTATAGTTTGGTAGAAAGCATTACAAGCAAAGAGTCTCAAATCGTAATTATAGATTCATGAGGTAATAAATTGAAAAAAACAATCCTAGCTGTCATTAATCAAAAAGGAGGAGTAGGGAAAACAACATCAGTCATTAATTTGGCTGCAGCACTGTCCATTTTGGGTCATAAAAATTTAATAATAGATTTAGATCCTCAAGGTAATGCAACAACAGGAGTTGGGATGTCAAATAGTGAAAAAAGAAAAAATATTTACAACCTTCTCATAAAAAAAGAAAAAATGGCAGATGTCATAACGCAAACTCAAATTGAGGGGTTAGACATTATTGGTTCGCATGTAGATCTTTCTGGACTTGAAGTTGAAACCGCTAACGATAATCAAAGAGCATTTATTTTAAATAAACTTTTAACAGAAAATAAAACCTTAATTGATCAATATGATAATGTATTTATAGATTGTCCACCATCCTTAAGCTTACTAACAATTATAGCACTTGTAGCAGCTAAAGAATTAATCGTACCATTGCAAACAGAGTTTTTTGCTTTAGAGGGGATTACCCAATTAGTAAAAACAATAAATAGAATTAAAATAAATCTTAATCCTAATCTAAATATAAGAGGAATATTGTTAACAATGTTTGATAAAAGAAATAAACTATCCTCTCAAGTTGATATCGAAGCAAGAAATTACTTTAAAGATAAAGTTTACAATAACGTGATACCCAGAAATGTTAGGTTGTCAGAGGCCCCATCTCATGGTCTCCCTTGTGTAATGTACGACAAAAATTGTTCTGGAAGTAAATCATATTTTGCATTAGCTAAAGAATTTATGAGCCAACAAGCAAAATTAGGAAGCGCTGCATGAGTCAAAAATCAAAAAAAGGCTTAGGACGTGGGCTCTCTGCCTTATTTGGAGACCAAAAAAACGAGGAAAATCAACCTTTTAAGCAATCAATTAAGAAAATACCGATCGCTAACATATCAAGAAACAAATTTCAGCCTAGATTAATTTTTGATGAATTAAAATTAGATGAACTTGCTTCATCAATAAAAAAAAATGGTGTTATTCAACCAATAGCAGTTAGAAAAAATAAAGAAAAAGACGAAAATTATGAAATTGTTGCAGGTGAAAGAAGATGGATTGCAGCTCAGAGGGCAGGCCTTCATGAAATTCCTGTAGTAGAATTAGATTTAAATGATCACGAGACTCTAGAAGTCGCAATAGTTGAAAATATTCAGAGAGAAGATTTAAACATTATAGAGGAAGCAAAAGGATATAAAAGGCTGCAAGATGAATTTAATTATGATCAAGAAAAGATAGCTAAATTTATGTCAAAAAGCCGTAGTCACGTAAGTAATACACTAAGATTACTTACTCTTCCAAAGGACGTAGTAATGATGTTACAGCAGGGAGAGATTACTGCTGGCCAAGCAAGGCCACTTGTTGGGTTACCTAATGCCTCATCTATTGCAGAGGAAATAGTTACGAAAAAAATGTCTGCAAGGTCAATTGAAAATTTAAAGAAATCAAAGCGTAAATCTTTTACAATAGATCCTAATATTTTTGATATTCAAAGGGAATTAGAGAGAAAGATTGGATTAAAGGTATCAATCACTAATAAAAAAAATAATTCTGGTAAAATTTCAATAGAATATAAAAACCTTGAACAATTTGATCTAGTTACTGGTTTGTTTAAGAAGATTTAGATGCTAGATTAGATATATCAACTAATAATTTTTTTATAATCACATCTTTTCTATCAGAAACATTTTTACGCACTAGAATGCTTGAAAAGTGAATATTATCAAGGCTTCTAGATAGATTATGTAATGACCATTTATTCAGTTGTTTTTCTATAATTGGTTTTTCTTTCCAAAAAATTGGTGGCTTATAATTATCGATTGCGCTTTTAATAGTAATCTTTTGTTCTTTAATTCCCTTCAAAATATTCTGCAGCCTAGAAATTTTTACAACAAGTAAATTAAAGATGTAATCAATTTCATCGTACTGAATATCCTTGGCATCAAGAATTTCATTTAAATTATTTTTAGTACCAGATATTACAACATCAACAATATCACTAATTTCTTTTGTTTTCTGAAAATTCAATAGTTCTCCAATTTCTTTCTCATCTATATTATTATGCTTTAATGCAAATAGTTTAATTTTTTCAATTTCATTTTTAATTATTTCTCGGTTGTTGTTAGAATTATTTATAATTAAATTAATAGTATCAGTATTAATGTTTTTAAAATTACTTAAGTTATATTTAACATAATTTTTCAAAGTTAATTCATTGTCCTCATAGCATGCACAAATAATTGTATTTTGATTTTTCTCAAAAAGGTTTCTTAATTTTGATTTTTTTTCTAACATTTCTGAATTTATAATTATTTTTATATCTGAATGTTTTTTTTCGATTATATCACTTATAAGATCAAAAATCTTATCATTTCCATTCTGAATTATTATGAGTTTTGATTTAGAAAATAAAGATTTATTATTTATCTCTTTAGTAAGAAGATTTTGGTTTTTAATAATTTCTTCTTGGAAGAGCGTAAAAAACTCTGCAGTTTTAAATTGTTGCTTAATCTTTTTGATTATATCTTTTTTTTGTCCTTCATTTTCACCATATAGTAATAAAAAACTTTTATTATCTATTGGTTTAAGATTTTTTTCTAATTCGTAGTTTTTTATAATCACTTTAACTTATTTTGTTTGAAATAAAGCTGATTATATCCTCAGATAGTTTTAAAATGGAGTCCTCTTTAACTTTTTTTTTATTTAATAGCGTGTCTGAATAGTTATTTTCAGCAACATATTCAGAAGTGTTTGAAAATGTTTCTCTAAAAACTTCCCTTGTATCTAATTTTTCAAGTTTTAATTGAATTTCAACTCTTGAATTATATCTTGTTACTGTGTTTGTTATATCTTTATCTTTTATCTCATCTGAGCTTTTAATTTTTATTTCTAGATTAATTTTGTTGGAAGCTTTGTTAGAAGAATAATTTTTAAGCTCATTTTTTAAAATAAAAGTCTCTCTTCCAGTATTGTTGATTTTAAGATTTTCAATCTTAAAGGTATCTGCTAAGTTTAAATTTTTAAATCCACAACTAGTTATAAATAAGTAAATTAGAATTAAATTTGATATTTTTTTCATTATTTATCCTATTATGTAATTTATAATCTTATTTCTTACAAATATAGTTTTTTTAACTTTGTTGTTTTTAAAATAATTTGCTAAATTTTTAATCTTTTTGCACTCTTCTGTTACAAATTTTTCTTCAGAATTATTCTTTATTTCGATTATAGATCTTGTTTTTCCATTGATTTGTACTGCCATCTTTATTTTTTGTATTTTTAATAATTCTGTGTTTACTTTTGGCCACGAAAACTTTTCGTCTTTTGAAAGTTTAGAAAGACACTCATAGGACAAATGCGGAATGAAAGGGATTAAAATTATAAACATATCTTTTATTATTTTACGCAAAAAATTATTACTCACGTCTAATTTATTGTATTTACTTATAATTGAATGTATTTCGTAAATATTTGCAACAACAACATTTAGTGAAAAATTGTCTATAAAATTATTAATTTTGTTTAAATAATTATTAAAAACTATTTCCAATTCTTTTTCTAATTTCTTCGAACTTTTTCGATCTTTTCTTTCAATTACCTCAATGTTTAAATTATATAATTTTTGAAGAAATTTATTTGCAGCTATTAAGCCATTATTTGACCAAAGTATTTCTTTTTCTGGTGGACTATCAGACAATATAAACCACCGAACCGAGTCTGCTCCGTAACTTTTAATCATTTCCTCTGGGTCAACAACATTTTTTTTTGATTTTGACATAGCTTCTGGAGATCCAACTGTAACTTGCGATTTGTCTTGTTTTTTAAAAAATTTACCTGATGAATTTTTTTCAATTTCATTTGGGTATAACCATTTATTATTTTTATCTTTATAAGTTTCGTGACAAACCATACCCTGGGTGAATAAGCCTTTAAAAGGCTCTTTAAATTTTATTTGTGAGTTAGATTTTTGAAGAGCTTTTACAAAAAACCTGGAGTAAAGTAAGTGAAGTATAGCATGCTCAATTCCTCCGATATATTGATCGACAGGCAACCATTTATTTACCTCATTTAAATTAAAAGGTTCCTCAGAATTAGGAGAGCAAAATCTCATAAAATACCAAGAAGAGTCAACAAAAGTATCAAGTGTATCCGTTTCTCTTATGGCCTCTTCACCAGTTTTTTTATAAAAGGTTTTTTTCCAAGTTGGGTGAGCATCAAGAGGATTCCCACTGCATTCTAAGTTTATATCTTCTGGCAATTTAACCGGGAGCTCACTTTTGTCAACAGGTACCATTTCGCCGTCTTTCAATTTAATCATAGGTATCGGACATCCCCAATATCTTTGCCTAGAAACACCCCAATCTTTTAATCGATATGAAATTTTTTTTTTGCCGATATTTCTTTTTTCAATTTCGGCAATAACTTTTTCTTTTGCGTTTGTTACACTGAGTCCTGTAAGAAAATCAGAGTTAATTAATTTACCAGGACCTGTATAAGCCGCTTGTAAATCATCTTTTTTTTTATCATCAACTACTTTTTTAATTTGAAGGTTATATTTTTTGGCAAAATCAAAATCTCTTTGATCGTGAGCCGGGCAACCAAATACTGCTCCAGTACCATAGTCCATTAGGACAAAATTTGCAGCAAAAATTGGGATTGTTTTGTCTTTGATAAAAGGATGTAAAACTTTTAATCCTGTATCAAATCCTAATTTTTCAGCATTAGCCAATGCCTCTTCTGTTGTCCCAATTTTGTGACACTCCTTTTTAAACTTTTCAAATTTTTTATCATTACTAAATTTTGAACAAACTGGGTGATCTACTGAGAGAGCAATAAATGAAGCACCAAAAATAGTATCAGGTCTGGTTGTAAATATTTTAATTTTATCTTTTTTATTTTCTAGCTCGAAATCAATTTCTGCTCCAAAGGATTTACCAATCCAATTTTTTTGCATTATTTTTACTTTACCAGGCCATTCATCAAGATCATCTAGATCTGAGATTAACTCTTCTGAAAATTTAGTAATATTAAAAAACCATTGTGAAAGTTTTTTTCGTTCTACTAAAGCGTTAGATCTCCAACCTCTTCCATTAATCACCTGTTCGTTCGCTAAAACAGTTTTTTCAACTGGATCCCAATTAACATAATTTTCTTTTCTAGAGACAAAACCATTATTATATAAATCAATAAATAATTCCTGCTGCTGTTTATAGTAATTTTCATCACAAGTTGAAACTTCAAGATCCCAATCTATTGATAGACCCAACATCATTAGCTGAGCCTTCATTTGAGAAATATTTTTTTTAGTCCAATCTTTTGGATTTAAATTATTCTGTTTTGCAGCATTTTCTGCAGGTAAGCCAAATGAGTCCCATCCCATTGGATGTAATACACTATACCCGTTAAGAAATTTGTAGCGTGCAATAACATCTCCTATAGTATAATTTCTAACATGTCCCATATGTATTTTTCCTGATGGATATGGAAACATTTCTAAACAATAAAACTTTTTTGCGGTTTTATTTTCTTGATAAAGCTTTTGTTTTAAAAAGTAATTAGACCATTTTTTTTCTAGAGATTGAAAATTTACTCTTTCCATCTAATTCTTTTTTTTGCTGTCCCTCTCTATTAAAGCAGCATTTTTAATAATTGATGTAAGAAGTTTCTCTTGAATCTGAGAATCGATTTTTGTTACTGAACAGTTGTTTAAATTTTTACATGTTTTTTTATGCACGATTATTTTTAAACTATTTGTTTTTATCTCATTAGATAAAAATCTCACTGTTATTTTTATAGAATCATCAGAATTGTTCTCGTTGTACCAATCAGTAATTATTACACCGCCTGAGTAATCAACAGTTGTCAGAGGTAGGAAGTCTAAAATTTCTAATGATGATCGCCACAACGGATTAGATGAACTGAATTGGTATGTGGTACTTCCACCTTTGCCAAGATTTCCAATTGAGATACCTCTACCTTCCTTTATGTTTTGTAGAGCTCTCTCTCTTGCGTTGACTGGTCTTTCTCTCGTATCAACATATTTTGGCTTGAAAGCATTACAAGCATATAGATTGAAAAGTAAAAGCGGTATCAACAAAGTTTTTAGAAAATTTTTATGCATATTATAAATTAATTAGATATATGCTGATTTTTACACTGATTTTAGCTAATTTGAACCCTCTAAACTAATTTTCACTAAGTTCCCGTAAAAGAACAACTTTTAGGGAGAATAAGTGTTGTATAAATACAACATATGCACAAAAAAAGCACCAAAAAAGGGATTAATTTGCAATTTTGCTGGGTGAAACTGTAAAACTTCATCAGTTAAATTAATTAACTTAACAAGAAGGATAAACAATGAAAACACTAAAAACTATATTGTTATCTTCAGTAATAGCTGTTTTGGCTTTTGCTCCAGTTAAATCTGGTGAAGTATCATTATCTGGTAGTATGGAAATTTCTAATACAACTGGATTATCAGGTGGTACAGCCGGTAATAAACTAGGACAAGAAAACGAATTGTCAATCACAGCATCTACTGAGTTAGATAACGGAACTACAGTTTCTTACAAACAGTCTATAACAGCAGACAATGGAAGAAACGATTCTGAATTAGTATTCGGAACAGGTTACGGAAAAATAGCAATGACATCAACAGGTACTCCTATTGATGCAATTGATAACATTGTGCCAACAGCTTTTGAAGAAGGCTTTCATGGTGCAACTACATGGACAAGCGTAGGTCAAATGGATGGAACTTTTGGTATCAGATTTACGAACTCTGATGCATTACCATTAGGATTAACACTTGACGCTATGTACCAACCGCAAACAGGCGGTGGTGACGCTGCAACAGATGAAGGAACATCAGGAACAGTAAGTGAATATTACGGTTCAGGTTATGATGTAGTTCTTAAAGGTGCAGTTCCATTAGTAGATGGTGCAAATTTTGCAGCAGGTTACGCTAACACAGACGGTCTAAAAGGAACAGAGCGTGGTGATAGAGAAGAGCTTACTGCAGCATTAACATATGCATATGGTCCAGTATCAGTTGGTTTCCAAAAAGGATTAATACTTTACTCTTTGGAGAGCGATGTAGGAACAGACTGGATTAAGAATACTTACTACGGTATTGCTTATGCAGTTAATGATAACCTTTCAGTTTCTTACCAAAACAACGAATCACAGAAGAAAGTTTCTGTAAACGGTGTTGCTGGTGCAACTAAAGGTTCATCTAGAACAAATACAGCACAAGAATCAGAAGGATTCAGTGTTGCATATACAGTTGGTGGTTTAAAAATCGCTTACGTAGATAACTCTCACGACAATGAGTCATACGGTTCAACAGAGAAGGACTATAGACAAGTTGTTGTAGGTGTATCGTTCTAATAAATAAATTTTAAATTAAAAAAGCCGGCTAATTATATTAGCCGGCTTTTTTTTTATTTCACTTAAAATGCCGATGAATTCAGCTTTTAATAACTTTAGCTTGTTAATATTATTCATCCTTATTCCACCAAGTGCAATAATACCGTCTGAGTAATTTGCATTAAATTTAATTAACCCATAATGTCCCTTTTTATTTTTATAATTTGTTTCAAATAGTCGTGACATAACAATTCGATTACAACCTTGTATATATTTGCGGTTTAACTCCTTGAAATTATGTGCACTACCTATTTTTGAGTGATAAGAATAGATTATTTCATTTTTATATGATGAAATATATAATCCATCAGCTTTCAATTTTGTACATAATTTATTATCATTGCCCACTAAAAATTTAATGGATCTTGATTTACAGTAATTTCTAAATCTTAACAAATCTTCAAATTTTTCCTGAATTTTTTTAGGATTATAAATAATTGTAAATTTAAATCGTTTTTTTATACTTTTTATGTCAAAATCTTTTGTATTTTTTAAATATAAATAGTACTGTTTTTTAAGAACTAACATAAAATGACAATATTAGAAAATTACCAGAAAATAAAAGATAATATCAAAAAAAATTACCCTAACAAGAGTCCTAATATTATTGCCGTTAGTAAAACTTTTGATCTTGATTATATAATGCCATTAATTAATCATGGGCATGAACATTTTGGGGAAAACAAAGTTCAAGAAGCTTTAAAAAAATGGTCAGATTTGAAGAAAAAAAATAATAAGATTAAATTACATATGATTGGAAAGTTGCAGTCAAATAAAGCCAAAGATGCTTTTAAATTATTTGATTATATTCATTCTTTAGCAGGTCAAAAACTAGCATTAAAACTTAAAAACTTAGAAGAGAGTTCAGAAAAAAAATTAAAGTATTTTATTCAAGTAAATTTAGGTGATGAAGAGCAAAAATCAGGTGTAAGTAAAAAGGAATTGAATGAGTTTAAAAATTATTGCATTAGTGATCTTGGATTAGATGTGATTGGTCTAATGTGTATTCCACCACAGTCCAATGATGTAGCTTTATACTTTTCTGAACTTTTGAAACTTAATTTAAGTTTTGGCTTTAAGCATCTGAGCATGGGTATGACAGCAGATTATATGGAAGCGTTAAAATACGAATCGACCTATCTTCGTGTGGGCAGTGCAATATTTGGTTCGAGGGGTTAAAAGAATTCTAGCTTAGTTCTTTTTTTTGTTTTTTTTAAAAGCAATCTCATGTCCTTTTTACTAATTGCTATACAGCCCTTAGTTGGGGAATAATTTTTTTTTGCTATATGAAGAAAAATTGCACTTCCTTTCTTTTTAATTACTGGATTTGTATTATAATCTGTTACAATTACTATGTCGTAAATATTATCCTTTCTAAATAATTTCTCTGAACTATAATTAAAAGGATAATTTATAAGCATATTATATTTATTCGATCTATAATCGTCACACCACCCCATCTTTTTATTTATTTTGATTTTTTTTATTCGACTATAAAGATTCTTTACTCTGTCAGGTCTGTATAAAACGTATTTAAATTTCAGTGTGATTTTAGGGGTTGTTAAGTCACCTTCGATTTTATTTTTATTAATTCCCCTTTTACCAATGCAGCATTTTATCTTATAGTCGTTGATATAAAGATAATTTTTATTTATTTTAATATGCATAAAAAACCAAAGGATACTGAAGTAATTTTATTTAGCAATAAAGAATTTGAAAATTTAATTTTAGAAGTTAAAAATTATTTGGATTTTAATATTATTATTTATAATAATAATTTAGATATAAGAGAAAATCATGTATTTTTAATTACTAGTTCTTATTTTGATAATAATAACTCAATGAATTTAAAAAATACTAACAACATAAAGATAGCTTTATTAGATAAAAATCAGTCTGTAAACTTAAATTATAATCAAAAGCTTGAAATTCCTATATCATTATCTGATCTAAACACAGTTATTAAAAATCAGTATGTAAAAAAAAAATTTTCTTTAAACTCATCTATAGCTATTAAGGAATATATTTTAGACAAAAACGAAAAAAAACTTTTAAAAGATAAAGACTATGTTTTGTTGACAGAGAGAGAAATTTTATTTTTAGAATTATTTCTATTAGATAAAAAACCTATTACTAAAAAAGATATATTAAAAAAAGTTTGGAAATATTCAGAGGGAGCGGATACTCATACTGTTGAGACACATGTATATCGATTAAGAAAAAAAATAAAAAAAAAATTTGACGATGATAATTTTATTATTAACTCAAAAGACGGATACTCAATTTGAAAAAGAGAAATAAGTTTGCAAAAGAATTATTATCCTCAAAGTATAGGTCAAGAGTAATAAAACCAAAAAAAGGCAAAGGTAGTTTTATTAGAAAAAAAAAGAATAGAAATTCTGAGCTAAATTAGAAAAATTTAAAGTCTTGCTCCTACTTGTTGTATAATTTTTGAGGATAATTCTGTTCCTTTTTTCAAACTCTCCATTAAGGAAAAATTATTTACATAACCATGTAAAAAGCCAGCAGCAAATAAATCTCCTGCCCCGGTTAAGTCAACAATTTTTAAATTTTTTTTTGCAGAACATTCTACTACCTTATCATTATGAATTGCTATTGAACCATTCTTCCCTCTAGTTACAACTATCAATTTTTTAATCTTTTTTGCAAACTCTACTACTTCATTAAAATTTTTGGCATTAATCAATGCTATGATCTCTTGTTCATTAGCAAAAGTTATGTCCAATTTATTTTGGACTAGATCTAAAAAATAATTCTTATGTCTCTCAACACAAAACAAATCAGACAAAGACATGGCTGATATCTCAGAATTATTTATAGCTTTATTAAATGCTTTTTGTGGATCGCCTTTGTCCCACAAGTAACCCTCTAGGAAAGTAATATCACTTTGTTTAACAATTTTCTCCTCAATATCTTTCTCACTTATTTTTCCTGCAATACCTAGAAAAGTGCACATTGTTCTCTCAGAATCTGGAGTAATTAGAATCAAACATGTTCCAGTGGGAATTTCATCTGACTTAACATTATAATGAAATTTTACTTTTTCTTTTTTAAGACCATCTGAATATTTTCTACCCAATTCGTCATCATTTATTTTGCCAATAAAGCCAACTTTGTTACCGAGTTGAGAAAGACCAACAATAGAATTAGCTACTGATCCTCCGGATATTGTTTTTTCTATTTTTAAATTTTTAATAAGTTTTGTAAATTCATTTTTTTCGACTAATTTCATTGTACTCCTAGTCAAATTATTTTCTTTCAAAAAAGAGTCATCAATTTTGCATATCACGTCCACAATAGCATTGCCTATACCCAAAATTTTCATATCATGCTTTCTTTGCAATAAATTTCCTTCTTCTATTTGGGTAGCAGCTTTTACAAATTTTGCAAGTTAAACCAAAACAATCTCGCGCTTTACAGTATTCCCTGCCATACCAAATAATTTGAAGATGAAGTTTATTCCAACTTTTTTTTGGAAAAATGATTTTTAAATCTTTCTCTGTTTGCACAACATTTTTACCATTTGTTAGGCCCCATCTTTGTGCAAGTCTATGAATATGAGTGTCTACTGGAAATGCAGGAAAACCAAAACCTTGAGACATAACTACACTAGCAGTTTTATGTCCAACTCCAGGAAGACGTTCAAGATCATCGTAAGTATTTGGCACTTTACTATTATATTTCTCAACTAAAGTTTTTGATAGGTAGTAAATACTTTTAGCTTTTACTCTAAAAATTCCAATCTTCTTTATCAATTTCTCAATTTTTTTTCTACCGAGTTTCAAAAAATGTTTTGGGTGATTATATTTTGGGAATATATTTTTGGTTACATTATTTACATTCACATCAGTACACTGAGCTGAAAGTAAAACTGAAATAAGTAGAGTAAAAGTATTCTTATAATTTAAAGGAACGTGAACCTTAGGATAGGTGTCATTAAGTATCTTCTGAATTATTAAAGATTTCTTTTTGTTATTCACTTAAAGTTTAACAAGTCTCTCATTGAATACAAACCTGATTTCTTTCTCATTAACCATTTAGCTGCAGCTAACGCACCCTCAGAGTATAGGGCTCTATCAAAGGACTCATGATTTAAAGTTATTATTTCCTTTCCGCTTGAAAAATTCACCTCATGTTCTCCAATAACACTACCTTTTCTCACAGAATTAAAATTTATTTTTTTTCCGTAAGGAAAACTTTTTTTATTTAGATATTTTTTCCCCACCATTTTATAAAAGCTTTTATTTTTTCCATTGGCAATTCCTCTCCCTAACATCAACGCTGTACCTGATGGATAATCTCTCTTATGCTTATGATGTACTTCATAAATTTTGGTTTTAAATTTATTGTTTAAAGATTTAGAGGCTATCTCTGTTAAATACATTAAAAGATTTACACCTAAACTCATATTACCAGCTTTGAGTATAGGTATTTTTCTGGAATACTTTTTTATAAGATCCTCATTTTTTTTCGAAAAACCAGTAGTTCCAATCACGACTCTCTTCTTTAATATCGATGCAATTTTTAAAACCTCTAAAGTACATTTGGGTGATGTAAAATCTATAATAACACTAGCTTTCTTGAATGCATTTATCGTGTTTAATTGAAGTCTAATTCCTGATATTTTTTTTGAAATATTTCTGCTTTCTGTGAGAGAGACTAATTTAAAGTCTTTGTTGCTTTTGGATGATTTAATAAGCTGTTGTCCCATTCTTCCCAAGCAACCAGTTATAGCTAAGTTAATTTTTTTCATTATATACCTAATGTAATAATTATAACAATAATCAATAGAATTATAGTCCAAATAGAAATATTTGTAATAAATTGTTTAAGCTTTCTGTTGGTATTTAAGAACGTGGGAAAAACTAAAAATAATACCGCTAGTAGGAAAATAACAGAAATTATTTCACTCATATATTTAGCAGTTTAAGAATTATTCCAAAATTTTTTTGCTTTTTCAAAAAAGCTTTTCATTATTGGACTTGACTTTTCAGACTCTATTTTTCTGAAATCTTCTAAAAGTTCTTTTTGTTTTGAATTCAAATTTGTAGGGATTTCTGTAATAATTTTAATATATAAATCGCCGTACCCGCTTCCCCTAAGAACTGGCATGCCTTTGCCTTTTAACCTAAGTTGTTTACCGTGTTGTGTTCCACTTGGAATTTTTATTTTAGCTTTTCCACCATCTATGGAAGGTACCTCAACAGAAGTTCCTAAAGCTGCATCTGTAAAAGTTATAGGTAATTCAAAATAAAGATGTTCATCTGATCTTTTAAAAATACTGTGATTATCAATTGAAATAAACAAATATAAGTCTCCACTACTCCCCCCTTTTGATCCAGCTTCCCCCTTTCCAGAGACTCGAATTCTTGTTCCATCGTCAACACCTTTAGGGATTTTTACTGATAATGTTTCCTGAGATTGTATTTTACCATTTCCACTACATTGTTTACATGGATTACTAATTGACTCACCGTAACCACTACATTCAGGACATGTTTGTTGAATGGTAAAAAAACCTTGACTTGATCTTATTTTGCCTTGACCTCTACAATAGCTGCAAGTAGATGGTTTTGTTCCTGGTTCTGAGCCTTGGCCAGAACATCTTATACATTTTTTATAGGATGTGTAATTAATTTTTTTATTAAGGCCTTTATAGGCTTCCTCAAGATCTATATTGATGTCATATCTTAAATCATTTCCTCTGTTCGAACCTCTTCTATTCGACCTTCTTGAACTTCCAAAAATATCATCTCCAAAAAAATCTTCAAAAATGTCAGAAAAAGAAGATCCAAAATCAAAGTTACCAAAGCCTTGATTTCCACCACTTTCGAATGCAGCATGTCCAAATTGGTCATAATTTGTTTTTCTCTTATCATCTGATAAAACGTGATACGCTTCACTAGCCTCTTTAAATTTTTCTTCCGAAGCTTTGTTACCTTTATTTTTATCCGGGTGGTATTTTAGGGCTAATTTACGATATGCTTTTTTAATTTCGTCTTTTGAAGCAGATTTATTTACTCCTAAGACTTCATAATAATCTCTTTTTGCCACAAGAAATTGCTCCTTTATTTTTAAATCTTAGGCGCTTTTTTCTTTATCTTCCTTTACATCCTCAAAGTCTGCGTCTACCACATTGTCTTTCTCATCATTCTTAGGATTTTTATCAGGGCCATCTTTGTCTTTATCGTTAGGATTATTTTTTTGCTGGCTCTTATAAACTGCTTCTCCAAGTTTCATAGACACTTGTATTAAATTCTGAGTTTTTTTCTTCACTTCTTCGTTATCTGTTCCCTTTAATGCGTTTCTAAGATCTGAAATTCCACTTTCAATTGATTTTTTTTCATCAGGAGTTATTTTGTCTCCATGCTCTTTCAAGCTTTTCTCCGTTGAAAAGATTATGCTATCTGCTTGATTTCTAGCATCTACTACATCTCTTTTCTTTTTATCTGCTTCTTTATTAGCTTCCGCGTCTTTAACCATTTTTGAAATTTCGTCTTCAGAAAGTCCGCCAGAAGCTTGAATTTGAATTTTTTGCTCTTTTCCTGTTCCCTTATCTTTAGCTGAAACGCTTACAATACCATTAGCATCTATATCAAAAGTAACCTCTATCTGAGGTGTTCCTCTTGGAGCAGGAGGTATACCCACTAGTTCAAAATTTCCTAATAACTTGTTATCCGCTGCCATCTCTCTTTCTCCTTGTAGAACTCTTATTGAGACTGCAGGTTGATTATCTTCAGCAGTTGAAAATACCTGACTTTTTTTTGTTGGGATTGTAGTGTTTTTATCAATTAGTTTTGTTGATACGCCACCTAAGGTTTCTATACCTAATGATAGAGGCGTTACGTCTAATAAAAGAACATCTTTTACATCTCCTTGCAACACTCCAGCTTGGATAGCGGCGCCCATTGCAACTACTTCATCGGGGTTTACGCTTTTGTTTGGCTCTTTGCCAAAAAAGTTCTTAACTGTCTCAATTATTTTAGGCATTCTTGTCATTCCACCAACCAAAACAACCTCATTGATTTCTGCTGCTGAAAAGCCTGAATCTTTTAAAGCTAATTTGCAAGGTTCCAAAGTTTTATCAACAAGTTTTTGGACTAGAGCTTCTAATTTTGCTCTTGTAAATTTCAAGTTCAAATGTTTTGGACCTGATTTATCGGCGGTAATGAAAGGTAAATTAATTTCAGTTTGTGTTGCAGACGACAATTCAATTTTTGCTTTCTCAGCCGACTCCTTAAGTCTTTGTAGAGCTAATTTATCTGCCCTTAAGTCAATGCCATTATCTTTTTTAAATTCACTAATTAAGTAGTCTACAATAGTGTCATCAAAGTCTTCTCCACCTAAAAAAGTATCTCCATTCGTTGATTTTACTTCAAACACACCGTCACCTATCTCCAATATTGAAACATCAAAGGTTCCGCCGCCTAAGTCATAGACTGCGATTTTTTTTCCACCTTTTTTATCTAATCCATAAGCTAGCGATGCAGCCGTTGGTTCGTTAATTATTCTTAAAACTTCTAAACCTGCTATTTTTCCTGCATCTTTTGTTGCCTGTCTTTGAGAGTCATTAAAATAAGCAGGTACTGTTATCACCGCTTTTGTAACTTCTTGCCCTAGATATTTTTCAGCTGTTTCTTTCATTTTTTGTAAAACGAAAGCTGAAATTTGCGCAGGTGAATATTTGTTTCCTTTACCCTCTACCCAAGCATCTCCGTTTTCTGATTTTACAATTTTGTACGGAACTTTAGAAATATCTTTCTGTACAGATTTGCCATCAAACTTTCTTCCTATTAGTCTTTTTACCGCAAATATAGTATCGCTAGGATTAGTTACAGCTTGTCTTTTAGCAGGTTGCCCCACAAGTTTTTCATCTTTTTCCAAAAAAGCTACTACAGAAGGAGTTGTTCTTGTACCTTCTGCGTTTTCTAAAACCTTTGCCTGTGAACCGTCCATAATAGCTACACATGAATTAGTGGTTCCTAGGTCAATTCCAATTACTCTACTCATAATGATTGTTATATGGGTGCTTTTTTCTAGTCTGCAAGGCTATAAATCCTTTTTTTTGATCATTTTAGTCTTTTTTTGAGGACTTTTTCTTAGAAATTCCAACAAAAGATGGTCTTAAAAGCCTATCTGAGAGCATGTACCCAGGCTGGATTTCTTGAACTACTATTCCAGAATCTTTTGAGTCATCTTCGATTTCTAGCATAGCTTGATGAAAATTAGGATCGAATTTTTTATTTATACAGTCAATCTTTTTAATTTTATTTTTTTCAAAGGTTGAAATTAAATCTTTTTCAAGAATATCGAAATACTCCAAAAACTTATTTAGGTCTTTATTATCCTTCAAAATTTCATTATTTTTTACAGACTCTTTCGCCCTATTTAAGTTGTCTAATAAAGATAACATTTCTTTTGCAAAACTGAACCCCCCATATTCCAGCGCTTCTGTAGTTTCTTTTTCGAATCTTCTTCTTTGATTTTCAATTTCTGCAAGAGATCTTAGAAGCTTTTCCTCAGAGTTTTTAAGCTTATCTTCTAAACTATCTTCAGTTTCCTCAGTCTTATTGTCGTTATCTAATTTAATTTCTTTGTCATCATTATTATGTTTTTCTTTTTTATCCATAATATTGCTATATAGTGTTTTAAGTAAAAAATACTAGATCTAAAAATGAAAATTAATAAAATTCTAATTGGCACACATAATAAGGGAAAATTTAAAGAAATAGGGCAATTATTGTCAAAAAACATAAAAAAAGTTTCACCTGTCACATTAAAAATCAAAAGTCCAAAAGAAACAGGTAAAAATTTTAAAGATAATGCAACACTTAAAGCAAATTATTTCTTTAAAAAATCAAAAATTCCTGTTATTTCGGATGACTCTGGTTTAGAGATTTTCTCATTAAAAAAAAAACCCGGCATTTATTCTGCCCGATGGGCAAAAAAGTATGGCGGTTTTAAAAATGCAATGAAGAGAATATTGATTGATTTAAAAAATAAGAAAAATAGAAATGCTCAATTTGTTTGTAGTTTGGCACTTAGATTAAATAATAAGAAATATTGTGTGGTAGAGGGAAAAAAAAAGGGTACTATTTCAAAAAAAATTCTTGGAAAGAGAGGTTTTGGTTATGATCCTATATTTATTCCAGAGGGGAAAACTAAAACCTTTGGTCAAATACCACAATCAAATAAAATGAGAATTGATCATAGGTTTTTAGCATTTAAAAAATTAAAAAAAAAAATTAAAATTTAGTAATTTTTCCATTTTGAATTTTATAGATATTTAATTCTTGTATTACTTTAAATTTATCAAAACTAAAATTTCCTATTTTACCCTTAATCTTTTTTTTAATTATAAAATCTTTTGTAGAGGAAATTTTTTTATTTTTTCTCCATATAAAGTAAATTAGTCCTAATGCATCATAAGCTAAAATACTCATTTCCTTCGGTTTTTCACCGAATAATTTTTTGTATTGGTTTTCATATTTCTTAAAGTTTTTATAATTTACAGATGGATAATAAAGAGTTTCTAATGAATTTTCGTAAAATAAACTTTCATCAAACCATTGATTAACCGTTGTAAATAATACATCACGCTCATTTACATCAGAAAATATTAAAGAAGTAAGAATACTTTTTAAGCTATCTCCATAATCAATTACTATAACTGAGTCGAAATTAACCTTACCTAGAGTGTATCTTTGTTCAAGTTTTTCCAATTCTTTTAATGAGGATGGATCTTCTTTATTTTCTAACATTTTCTTTCTAGTTTCTAAATTTCTCTTTCTCTGAGAATAGTTAGTGAGCTTTTCTATTTGCCCGGTAAGTATTTTTGGATCAGAATTATATTTAAAAGTTTTAAAAAAACTTAATTCCAACTTTTTTATTTTTGATAAAATTAATTCCGAATTCTCATTATCAGGAATTAAGACGAGTGTTTTAGTTTTTTTTTGTTTTTCTATAAAATTACTCAAGGCTAATAGTTGTGATTCTAAATTAATTCCTATGCTTATGATATTGTCTGATATGTCTGAGTTTATATTAGATGGAGAGATAAAAACCATGTCCTTGTATTTTTTCAAAAAACTTAAATCTTCAAAAGTGATTGGGCCGATCACAATTTTTGCTCCGGAGTTTTTAATTTCATCTATTGATGAAATTAATTTGTCTTTATTATTTAGCCCCGAGTCTCTTGGTATTACAGTAATATTTTTATCGTTTATTTCATTTAATGCTATTTGAATTGAGTAGAGCATTGAGTCACCTATTTCTTTATATTGACCACTAAATGGTGCTAGTAATCCAACTTTTAAATGTTTATCTTTTTCCTCAGAAAGTAGATTATTATTAAAAAAAAATATTATATAACTGATTAATAAAAAAATTTTTTTTTTCATAAAATGGAATTATTAGCAAAAGGTTTATACATTGTTTCAACACCAATAGGAAATTTAGATGATATTTCGCTTAGAGCAATCAGAGTTTTAAGTAAATCAGACATTATTCTGTGTGAAGATACTCGGCATTCTCGTAATTTATTAGATCATTTAAATATAAAGCGGAAATTAATTTCATATCACAAGTTTAATGAAAAAAAAGTTGTAAACAACATTATTAAACATTTAAATGAGGGCAAAATTTTGTCTCTTATCTCAGACGCTGGAACACCCACTATTTCAGATCCAGGCAATATTTTAGTAAACGAATGTATAAAACATAATATTGATATTTTTTCTATTCCCGGGGCATCTTCGGTAATATCTGCAATGAGCGTTTCTGGATTTGAACAGAAATTTATATTTTATGGTTTTTTACCCAAAAAAGAGAACGAGTTGATAAAAATTTTAAAAAATTTATCAAATCTAGATTTCTCATTAATTTTTTTTTCTCCAAGCAATAAGATTAATTTTTACCTTGAACACTTTAAAATTTATATGAAAGATAGAAAAATAATGATAGCGAGAGAGTTGACTAAAAAATATGAGACAATATACCGAAATGAAGTAGATAATATTAAATTTTTTAAAACTAATCTAAAGGGAGAATTAACTATTGTAATTTCAAAAAAAAACAATAAAGATAAAAATATAAACATTTCTGATCTAAAAAAAATGGCAAAAAAATATTTAATGAAAAAAAGCCTTAAGGATACTGTTAAACTGATTTCTGAAAAAGAAAAAGTTTCTAGGAGAAAAATCTACAAAATATGTCTGGAAATTAAAAATGAAAAAAATAATTAGTTTAATAATAGTAATTTTATTTTTGAATTCATGTAATTCCATGGGTAGTTTCGGCACCGGCGTAAACATTACATTTGACCCTAGAACTATAGGTATGCAAATAGATGATACAATAATGCAAAAGAATTTAGTAGCTAGACTTTCCCTTGCTGAAAAAAAATATTTTTTTATACAAGTTGAAGTATTAGATGGAAGAATATTTTTAGCTGGTAAAGTTGACCAACCAGAGGATAAAGTTAAAGTTACAAAAATGGCTTGGGAGACCAAAGGAGTGAGATCAGTCAAAAATGCTATTACAATAAAAGGTGAGACAAATTTTAAAAAAACTGCGAAAGATATATTAATTACAAGCCAATTAAGATCTGCATTAATTTTTAATAAAAAAACAAAAGCTAGAAATTATACAATTGAAACTATTAATAGGAATATTTATATATTTGGAATTGCAATGGATAAAATAGAAGAAGATGAAGTGATCAAAGAGGCAAATCAAATCTATGATGTTAATAAAATTATACCTTCTATATATTTAGTTTCAGAGTTGAGTAGAAACAAATTTTAATCTTTTTTATAATCAATCACACCAGAAGAATAAGCCGCTATAGAGGCAAGATTTAATATGTCTGAGGTGCTTGACCTAAGGGGAGCTACTTCTATTGGTAAATCCAGACCAATTAAAAGTGGCCCTATTAATCTTGCATCTCCAAAAGACTTCATCAATTTTGTTGAAATAGCCGCACTGTGAAGTGCTGGCATTATAAGGATATTCGCGTTTCCAACTATTTTTGAGAAAGGATAAATTTCTTGATAGATTGGATTTAAAGCAACATCAGGCTGCATTTCACCATCAAAATCAAAATCAACTTTTTCTTTTTTTAATAACTCAATTGCCTCACGAACATGTTTGGTATTTCTTGAGATAGGTTTTCCAAAAGTAGAATGAGATAAAAAAGCTACCTTTGGATCAAAACCAAATAATTTTGAAACTCTCACGCAGGACTTAGAAACAGCAACTAATCTGTCAGAGGATGGAAAGTCTTGGACGTTTGTATCTGCAACTAGAACGGTTCTTCCTTTAGAAATGATCATCGTCATACCAAAAATCGGTTCTCCCTCACGTGCATCACAAACATTTTTTAATTTTTCTATTGATGCTGCATAATGTCTTATATTTCCAGTGACCATTGCGTCTGCATCTTTACAAGCGATCATTGATGCTCCAAAAGCGATACGATCATTTCTTACTAATCTATCTACATCTCTTTCTAGTTGGCCCGTTCTTTGGAGTTTTTTATATAAATATTTTACATATTTTTCTCTCTTTTCTTTATCTGTAGAGTTAACAATTTCAATACTAAAATTTTCCTCTAAACCAATATTTTTAAGTGTTTCTCTCACCCTTTTTTCATTACCTATAACAATTGGTTTACCAAGTTTATTCTTTCCAAATTCTATTGCAGCTTTAAGCATATTTTGGTCTTCACCTTCAGCAAAAACAACTGTTTTTGGATTGTTTTTAACTTTTGCATTAATACCTTGCATTAAGGACATGGATGGATCAAGCCTAGCTACTAACTGATCTCTATATTCTTCTAAGTTTTGAATTTTTTTTCTTGCTACACCAGACTTAATTGCGGCTTCTGCAACGGCTAAAGGAATTTCACTAATAAGCCTTGGATCAAAAGTTGATGGGATAATATAATTTTTACCGTATTTGGGTCTTTCCCCACCATAAGCTGAAACAACTTCATCCGGCACATTTTCTCTCGCAAGCTTAGCTATGGCATTAACAGCAGCAATTTTCATTTGTTCGTTAATTTCTTTAGCCCTGACATCAAGCGCACCTCTAAAAATATATGGAAATCCTATCAAGTTATTTACTTGATTAGGATAGTCAGATCTACCTGTTGCAATTATAGCGTCATCTCTAACCTCGAGCACTTTCTCAGGTTTTATCTCTGGATCCGGATTTGCACAGGCAAATATAATTGGATTTTTTGACATCGATTTTACCATATCTTGAGTAACAACGTCTTTAGCTGAAAGACCTAAAAATACGTCAGCATTTTTCATTACATCTTTTAAATTTCTTTTATCTGTTTGTATTGCGTGAGCCGATTTAAATTGATCTACATTATCTCTACCTTTGTAAATAACACCTTTTCTATCACACATGACGACATTATCATTTTTAACTCCAAGTGACTTAAACAAGTTTGTACAAGCTATAGCAGACGCACCTGCTCCATTTACAACAATTTTAACCTCATTAATTTTTTTTCCAGAAATATCTAGAGCGTTAATTAAGGCTGCCGAAGTAATTATGGCTGTCCCATGTTGGTCATCATGAAAAACAGGTATATCTAAAATTTCTTTTAACTTTTGTTCAATTATAAAACAGTCTGGGGCTGCAATATCCTCTAAATTAATACCTCCGAATGTCCCTGAGATATCTTTAATTGTTTTTATAACTTCATGAGCATTTGAATTATCTACCTCAATATCAATAGAGTCTATGTCCGCGAATCTTTTAAATAAAACGGCTTTACCTTCCATGACAGGTTTTGAGGCTAACGAACCGAGATTACCCAAGCCTAAAATTGCTGAACCATTGCTTATTACTGCTACAAGGTTTCCTTTTGAAGTATAATCGTAAGCTAAATTAGGGTCTTTAGAAATTTCCTTGACTGGTGCAGCCACACCTGGAGAGTAAGCTAAAGATAAATCTCTTTTAGTTGTAAGAGCTTTTGAGGAGTTAATCTCAATTTTGCCAGACTTACCATTTATATGGAAATCTAAGGCTTCTTTATCCGAATAATGATCAATTTTTGATTTTTTTGTCATTGAATTATGTAATATGAGATTAAATATATCACTTATAAATATGACTTAAATATGAATCTTTTAAAATCTACATATGTTTTTAGTTTTTATACTCTGATCAGCAGAATATTGGGATATTTTAGAGATATTCTTATAGCCGCAACGTTAGGTGCTTCTGTGTTCGCTGACGCTTTCTTTGTTGCTTTCAGACTGCCAAATACTTTTAGACGATTGTTTAGCGAGGGAACTTTTAATGCTGCTTTTATTCCAAGCTATTCCTCTGAAATGGTCAAAAGTGAAAAGTCAGGAAGAAAATTCGCAAATGAAATATTTACTCTGCTAACGATCATCTTATTAGTTATTATATTGCTCGGAGAAATTTTTACACCTTTTCTAGTTTACTTAATTGCTCCAGGGTTTTTCTTAGATCCAGATAAATTTAATTTTGCAGTTCAATTAACCAGAATAACATTTCCATTTTTATTGTTTGTTTGCTTGTCATCTTTTTTTTCTGCAATTCTTAACACACATAACAAATTTGCAGCCGCTGCCGCTGCACCTATTATTTTAAATATAATCTTGATTATATCTCTAATAATTTCTTATATATATAAATTTGATTACGCAATTAATTTATCATATGCAGTTTCAATTTCTGGTTTCATTCAATTATTATTTTTGATTTTTTTTTCAAAAAGTTTTTATAAACCTTCATTTACTTTTAAAAGCCATTTAAACAAAAAGGTTAAGTTTTTTTTTAAGAAACTTCTACCAAGCATTTTTTCATCTGGTATCACACAGATTAATATTTTTATTGGAACAATAATTGCCTCTTTCCAAGCTGGAGCTGTCTCATATTTATATTATGCAGATAGAATATATCAAATTAATTTAGCAATAGCAGGGATAGCGGTGAGTACAGTTTCATTACCCACATTAACTAAAGCTATAAAAAAAAAATTTTTTACAGAGATAAACAAAATCCAAAATAAATCTTTTGAGATATCATTACTATTCTCATTACCAGCAAGTTTCGGATTAATAATTGGATCTGAAGAGATAGTTAGTGGGCTTTTTGGGTATGGATCATTTAGTAATGTTGATGTTATTTTAACAGCAAAAGCATTAAAAATATTTGGGTTCGGAATTCCCGCTTTTGCATTAATAAAAGTAATGTCGAATTTATTTTTTGCAAGAGATGATACAAAAACACCTTTTTATATTTCATTAATTATCGTTATAATTAATTTATTTATTAGTATAATTTTTTTTAGAGAAATTGGTTTTATAATCATACCTATTGCAACTTCAATATCAACTTGGGTTGGCGTATTTATTTATTCAATATTACTTGTAAGATTTGATTTTATAAAATTTGAAAATTTATTTTTTTTAAATTTTATCAAAATACTCATAACAACATTGATAATGAGCTTTTTATTCGATTATTTACTAGAATATTTCAATGACTTCTTAACTTATACAAACAATTATAAGTTATTAATACTTTTAGGTATTATAAGTTTTGCTGCTATGTTTTATATGTTAATCTGTTATTTTTTGGGGTTGTTAAAATATAAAAATTTCAATGCTTAAAACATGAAAAACAAAAATCTAACTTTTTCTGGAGTACAGCCTACTGGTAACTTGCATCTTGGAAATTACCTTGGAGCTTTAAAGAACTTTGTGGATTTGCAGAATAAAATGGAATGTATTTATTGTGTTGTAGATTTGCATGCCATTACAGTTTATCAGAAACCATCTGAACTAAAAGAAAACATCCTTGAAACCACTGCAGCATTTTTGGCTTCAGGGCTAGATGAAAATAAAAGTATTATTTTTAATCAGTCTTCGGTGAGTGGACACGCAGAGTTAGCGTGGATATTAAATTGTATTTGCAGAGTAGGATGGCTTAATAGAATGACACAATTTAAAGATAAAGCAGGTAAAGATAAAGAAAAAGCCAGCGTAGGACTATATATTTATCCTAATTTAATGGCTGCAGACATTTTATTATATAAAGCTACTCATGTTCCAGTTGGTGAAGATCAAAAACAGCATCTAGAACTGTCAAGAGATATTGCACAAAAATTTAATAGAGATTTTCAAGTCGAAAATTTTTTTCCACTCCCTGAACCAATCATACAAAAGAATATATCAAGAGTTATGAGTCTTAGAGATGGTTTAAAAAAAATGAGCAAATCTGAAGAGTCAGATTTTGCAAGAATAAATCTGAGGGACTCTAAAGACTTAATAATGCAAAAAATTAAGAAAGCGAAAACCGACTCATTGCCAATACCTGAAAAAAAAAAAGATTTAATTAATCGTCCAGAAGCGCTTAATCTTTTAAATATTTACTCAGACTTAACAAAAAAATCTTTGGATGTAACATTAAATGAATTTCAGGGAAAAGATTTTTCAGTATTTAAAAAAAAACTTTCAGAAGCTTTAATTGAAACTGTATGCCCAGTAGGAGAAAAAATTGAAAAATTAATGAAAGATAAAACTTTTTTACAAAAAGTTCTTCAAAAAGGCACTGAAAATGCTTACAAAATCGCTGAGGAAAACCTTAAAAAGACGCGTGAAATAATCGGGTTATTATAATATATTTTACAAAAAAATTTATGATACAAGTTGAAAACACTCCCAATCCTAACTCTTTAAAATTCCTCTCCGAATTTAAAATTTCTGTTATAGGAACAGAGGAATTTCAGAAAAAGGATTTGGACAAACATAAAAATAAATTTGTGAGAGAATTACTACAAATCAATGGAGTTGAATTAATTTTACTATCAGATAATTTTATAACTGTAAAAAAAGAGCAGAACATTAAATGGGAAGCACTTAAACCAACCATTATTTCATATTTAAATGATTATTTTCAAAATAACTCCGAACCAATTTTATCAAAAAAACCAAAAAAAAATGAGCAAAAAATAAGTGAAGTAGATACTGAAGACGTAGAGGAAAGAATCAAACAAATTCTTGACACAAAAATTAGGCCTGCAGTTGCTAGAGATGGAGGAGATATTAAATTTAAGTCTTACTCCAAGGGTATTGTAAAAGTAGAGTTGCAAGGCAGTTGTTCTGGTTGCCCGAGTTCATTGATGACATTAAAGCAAGGAGTTCAAAATTTGTTAAAGCACTATATTAAAGAGGTGCAATCCGTTGAAGCGAGTTAAATATGGTAAAAAATTTATCCTATAGAGAAAAGCTTTTAGAATTAGCTAAAATTTATAAAATAGCTGAAATTCAAAACTATCAAAAAAATAAAAAAAACTTAACAACATCTCAGTTAGAACATTTATTAAAAAAAAATAAAGTTCCTATACCAAAAGACTTTAATACAAGTTTTTTTACAAAAAACTTTTCTAAGCCGATTTCTAAAGCAGGAAAAGGGGTTTCCTCTATATATGGTGATACTACACAAGGAATAGAAAAGATAATCAAAAATTCAGGAAAGGGAGTCTCTAATATTTATGATGGTACCACGGGAGGTATAGGTAAATTTTTTAAAAGTATTTGGAGAATTTTAGGTAGCACTGGTTTAGGTATTTTAAATACTTTCCCTATTCTTTTTTCAACTGTTTACAAATTTATTTCTAATATATTTGTTGAACTATTTAGTAGTTTTTACAACCCTGAAATAAATGAGAAAAGAGCAAATAAAATTCTTATATATATAAGTACAATAATTATAATTGCTGCTATGGGTATCTTAGGTTCTTATGTTGTTGAAAAATACGATGCTCGAGATTTAGTTTCTCAAGAAAAAAAAGAAAAAAAAATACCAGCAGATAAAAAAACCTCTAAACAAAAAATAGATAAAAAGTTTTCAGAGAAAGAAAAAAAATCTTTATCAAAAAAACCTGATCAAGGCGTTTCAAAGCAAAAAAGGCCCTCCACAGTTCCAGAACTAGTTCTGCCAAACTTGAATCTAAAGACCGAAACTGTCCTGAGTTTATTTGAGGATGTAGAGTATGATCTAAAGTCTGTGAGAAGTAAAAAAATTGTTAAACCAATTTACTTTACACAGTTTCCAAAAGATTTGGACGAAATTAAGGATGTAAAATTAAAAAAAGAAACTTTTATAAAAATTGTTTTGCCATTAGTAGTGGCAGAAAATGAAAAAATTCTTAACGATCGGTTAAAATTAAAAAAAATACTTTCTAAAAAAATGACATCGGATAAAGAAAAAAGTTGGTTAAGAGCTAAACTTAGAGAGTATAAGGTTAAAAAATCAGATTTTAAAGAACTTGAGATGAGAATGGATATTATTCCAGTTTCAATAGCTTTAGCACAGGCTGCAAAAGAGAGCGGATGGGGAACTTCTAGATTTGCTTTGGAGGGCAATGCAATTTTTGGTCAATGGACGTGGACAGGACAAGGAATAGAACCTTTAAACAAAGGTACGAATGAAGGTCACAAGATTTTAAGATTTCCAATTTTGCGAGCATCAGTAAAAGCATATAAAAATAATTTAAATACCCACAAAGGATATAAAGATTTTAGGGAAAAGAGATATTCTAAAAGAAAAAGAAATATCAATATAAAAGGTCTTGAGCTTACTTCAACGCTTGATAAATATGCAGCAACCGGCAAAGAGTACACAGAAATTCTTAAAGAAATAATTTTACAAAATAATCTATCTGATTTTGAAACTGTAAGGCTTACAAATTCAGTTATTAAAAAACAATTAAATTTATAAATTAGTTTTCAGCTATTACAAACTGGATACCCAACCATCTAAAAAATTTCCCCTCTCTAAGAGAACAGTTTATTCTTCCTCGTTCAGTTGTAAATTTTCCGTCTAAATTTACCTCAAGTAGATTTTTATCTTTAAAAGAGATTTTAGAGTTTCGCCATTTATCTTGCTCATTGGAAAAGCAATTTATCGCATTAATATTTTTGTAAATATCTAAAAATTTTATTTTAACTTTAGGTGGATTTTGATTTTTGTTTATGTACATTTCTTGAGGCTCAATATACTCATACTTAAGCGGTATCGTTTTAAGAATTGTTGAGAATCTATCCAATTTTCCATATTTCTCATTTATTGGAAATCTTGGATACTCTAGATTATCTTTTGTTTCATCAATAACTCCAGAGTGTTGCCCAAATGCAAACTTAAAATTTAAATCTTTTACAATTTTTTTAAATTCAAGGCTATACTCACCAAATGGATAAGAAAAAAAAATGGAGTTATTTCCCAAATTCTTTTTGAAAATTGCTTTTGATTTTCTAATGTCCTCAATAATTTCATTTTTATTTCTGTCTACCAAATATTCGTGTGAGTCACTATGGTTTCCAATAACACCTATTCCACTTAAATGTATCTCTTTTATTTCATCCCAATTCATATAATTATATTTGCCAATTTCCCTAGTGCTTATAAAAAGAATAAATGGAATTTTTTTTTCCTTTAGTATAGGCCAAGCGTTTTTATAAAAAGACGTAAATCCGTCATCAATTGTAAGTAATATCTTTCTTTTTTTTTTTTCAATTTTAATTTCATTTGCTAGGTTTCTAGGATCTATAAATTTTAGGCCTTCTTTTTCAATCATTTTTATATGAGATCTAAATTCTTCTATACCTATGTTAGTAGATGGATATTTTTCTTCTCCGAATCTATGGTACATAATACTAATTAAACCATAGTCATCTATACTTTTTGCTTTTAAAATAGATTTATAAGAAATAAAAATTGAAAGTATGATAAAAAAAACAATAAAAAACTTTTTGATTTTAAATATAACTGGCAAAAATGACTCCTTAGCGTTAAGTTTTAACAATAAATTTTTTATACACAAAATTCCAAAAAAAACTAGAAATAATGACAAACTTGTTAACACAATTTTTAATTTTCTTCAAAAACACAAAGTTAAAGTTAATGAAAATTTTCTAGTAATAGTAAATCTAGGTCCAGGAAGTTTTTCCTCAGTGAGAATTTCATTATCTATTGCCAAAGGTATAAAATTAGTAAGTGGTGCTAAATTAGCAGGATATAAGAATAACGATATTAAGGAATTAAACCTTGAAAATATTGACATTTTAATAAAAGAAAAATTAATAGAAAATAAATTGATAAAACCTGTCTATGAGTTAAGTTAAAAAAAATGAACAATATTGAGAAAAAATGCAAAGAAAAAAATGTTAGACTTACTGACCAGAGAAGAATTATAGCAAAGGTAATGTCTGACTCGAAGGAAATATATGGTTCTAAAGATCATCCTGATGTTGATGAGCTTCATAAAAGGGCCTCAGCTATAGATAACAAAATTAGTATCGCAACAGTTTACAGGACAGTCAAATTGTTCGAAGAAGCTGGTATTGTAGAGAAACATGATTTTAAAGGAAATAAAGCTAGGTATGAGAAATCCCCAGATGAACACCACGATCATTTAATAGACATAAACAGCGGAGAGATCATAGAATTTGTCGATAAAGAAATTGAGGAATTACAAGTTAAAGTTGCTAAAAAACTAGGGTATAAATTAGTTGATCACAAACTCGAATTATATGGTTCAAAAACAAAAAAATAATTCATCTAAAAAAATTTATATTAAAACCTTTGGTTGTCAGATGAATGAATACGACACTCAAAGGATGTATGATTTTGCTTCTAAGATTGACTACCAAGAGTCTAATGAATTTGACGATAAAGTGAAATGTATAGTTTTAAATACTTGCCATATTAGAGAAAAAGCCACTGAAAAAATATTTCATGAAATCGGAAGGATAAAAAAATTTTTTAGAAATAAAACTAAACCCATATTAATAGTAGCCGGATGCGTTGCACAAGCCGAAGGAAACTACATTTTGCAAAGAGAAAAATATATCGATGCTGTGCTAGGACCACAATCCTATCATAATCTAAACAAAGTTATAAAAAAAATTGAGGAAGAAAGGAGAAAAATAAATTTTACAGAATTTCAGACTTTAGAAAAGTTTGATGAACTTAAAAAGATAAAGAATACTAATACTAACATTTCTTCTTACCTTACAATCCAAGAAGGGTGTGATAAGTTTTGTAAGTTCTGCGTAGTTCCTTATACAAGAGGACCAGAATGTTCAAGATCATTTAATAATATTGTTCAAGAAGCTAAAGAACTCTTACAGAGCGGCTCAAGAGAAATTACCTTGTTAGGCCAAAATGTAAATGCCTATAACAATAATAGTAAAAAGTTATCTGATTTAATTTATGCTTTGAGCGACTTAAAAGGACTTGAGCGATTAAGATATACATCATCTCATCCAAAAGATGTTACTGACGATCTAATTAAAGCTCATAGAGATTGCCATAAACTCATGCCCCTTTTACATTTGCCAGTTCAAAGTGGATCAAACTTTATTTTAAATAAAATGAATCGAAATCACTCAATTGAGGAATACATTGAAACAATAAATAAATTAAAGTTAGCAAGACCTGAAATCAAGTTCTCAAGCGATTTTATCATCTCTTTTCCAGGGGAGAGCGAGCAAGATTTTAAAAAATCAATTAATTTGCTTGAGAAAATTAATTTTATTAATACATATTCTTTTATTTATAGCCAGAGACCAGGCACACCTGCATCAAAATTTAAAGAAGTTCCAGAGCAGATTTCAAAAAAAAGGTTAATTGAATTTCAGGATTTAGCAAATGGAATAAAAATTAATTATAGAAAGTCTCTAATGAATACATCCTCTAAAGTATTATTTGAAAATAAAATGACAGACCAAAAATATTTTGGTAGAGATGAATTTTATAACTCAGTAATTGTAGAAAGCAAAAAAAATATTATTGGGAAACTAGTTAGTGTAAAATTAAAAAAATTTAATCTCAATACATTGTTTGGAGAAATAGATCACTACGAACATGAAAGTTATGTAGCAGCTTAAGCAAATATGTCTGAAATAATAAATCTAGAGCAGAACTTAACCATAAAAAAAATTGACAAACAATCAATTAATATTCAATTTTTTAAAAATGAAATTTTATCTTCTTTAGTTGGTGCTTTTAATCAGAATCTTAATCAACTTGAAAAATTAACTGGAACCAAAATTTATTTTAGAGGAAATTCTATCACAGTAAAAGGTAAAAGTAGTGACACCTCAAAAGTTTCAGAGGCAATAAAATTTTTGGTCAACAAATTAATTTTGACAAAATCAATTGACAAAGACGATATTATTATGTCAGTAAATGGAGAAAAATCAGAAGACGAACAAAGTAACATTCATTCATTGAAGCATTTAATTAAAACACCCCGACAATCAGTGATAGCAAGATCTAAAAAACAGTCGGAATACATTGATGCACTTAGATCAAACGATATTATTATGGCTCTTGGTCCAGCCGGAACTGGTAAAAGTTTTTTAGCAGTGTCTGTAGCTATTACTATGTTGATTGAAAAAAAAGTAGATCGGGTAATTCTCTCCAGACCGGCGGTTGAAGCTGGTGAGAAGCTAGGCTTTCTTCCCGGAGATATGAAAGAAAAAGTTGACCCTTATCTTAGACCTCTTTATGACGCTTTGTACGATTTATTTGGATACGAAAAAATCCAAAAAAAAATTGATACTGGAGAAATCGAAATTGCACCATTAGCATTTATGAGAGGAAGAACTTTGAAAAATTCTTTTGCTATACTCGATGAAGCACAAAATGCTACACCAACACAAATAAAAATGTTTTTAACAAGAATAGGTGAAAATTCAAAATTGGTTGTAAATGGCGATCCGTCGCAAGTAGATTTAATTAATAAATCTAACTCAGGGTTAATATATTCTAAAAAGATCTTAAAAAAAATAAAAGAGATTAAAGTAATAGAGTTTTCACATAAAGATGTTGTAAGGCATCCACTTGTATCAAAGATTATTCAAGCATATCAAAAAGATTTTGATGATAAGAGTTGATGTAATTATAAAAGATAAATCTTGGAATAGGTATCTAAAAAAACCCGAAAAATACTTTAATAAACGATTGGGATTGATAAATAAAAAAATAAAATATTTTAAGAAAAAAAAATTTAATTTTAGCATAATGCTGGCAGGAAATTTTGAAACAAAAAGATTAAATAATTATTTCAGAAAAAAAAATAAAACAACTGATGTATTATCATTTCCCTACAATCATATTGATGAACAAAGAAACTTAATAAAAAAAAAAAATAAATTATACTTAGGTGATGTTATTTTGAATTTATATAAAATTAAAAAGAATGAAAAAGAAAGTTTTTACGATAATTTAGATAAAATATGGATACATGGCTTATTACATCTTCTTGGTCACACTCACGAAAAAAATAAAGATTATAAAAAAATGAATAAAGAAGAAAAAAAATTTTTTAGCGTTGTTACAAGGCTTAATGATAAGTAAGATTATAAATAACAAAATTGTTTTTCTTTTTATACTCCCTTTTTTGTTGGGGTCTATTTCTGTATTTACTTTTAGCCCTTTTAATATTTCAATTTTTGGATTTATATCAATTTCTGGAATTTTTTTATTACTTACTTATGTAAACAGAAAATCTAAAAACATCTATAGAAAAAAACCTTTTTTGTCTAACTTTTTTTATACTGGTTTTTTTTTTGGTTTTGGTTTTTTTCTATTTTCTATTTATTGGATATCTTATTCACTAACATTTGAGGATAGTTTTAAATTCTTAATTCCAATATCAGTAATTTTAATCCCAGCATTTTTAGCTTCATTTTTTGGAATAATTTTTTTTTTGATTGGTCCTTTTTTGAGAAATAACATCGGATCTATTCTCATTTTTAGTGTCTCATTATCGCTAATAGATTATCTAAGAGGAAATATCTTAACTGGATTTCCCTGGAATATTTGGGTGTATAGTTTTTCTTGGTTCACAGAAGGCATTCAATTAGTAAATTTCTTTGGGTTATACGGTTTAAATTTAATTTCAATAACAATTTTTTGTTTGCCAGCTGCTTTTTTTTTTAAGAAGACAAATAAAATCCTTGTTTTGCTTTTTTATTTCTTATTATTTTTAATTTTTTATACAGTTGGATCTTATAATATAAATAAGAATAAAAAATTTCTAGAAAATATACCGGATAACCAGTTTGTAAATATTAAGATAATTTCTCCAGATTTAGATCTTAAGTATAATTTGGATAATAAGGATGTTCATGAAATAATTGACAATTTAATTAAATACAGTGAGCCAGATAAAGATAAAAAAACCATATTTGTTTGGCCAGAAGGTATCTTCGCTGGTCTTTATTTAAATGATATTTCTGATTTTAAAAAAAAAATAGAAAAAGCTTTTTCAAAAAAACATTTAATAATATTTGGAAGTAACACAATTAATCAAGATACGCAGGAAATCTTTAACAGTTTAGTTGTAGTAAACAATAATTTTGAAATACTGTATCAGTATAATAAAAGAAAGTTAGTGCCTTTTGGTGAATTTTTACCTTTAGAAAAAAAACTCAGTTTACTGGGATTAAAAAAAATTACTGAAGGCTATGGATCTTTTACGTCTGGAAAAGATAAAGGTTTTTTTAAGTATGAAGACATTTTTCTTTTACCATTAATTTGTTACGAATTAATTTTCCCGGAATTAGTTCAAAAATCATCGGATAAAATTAATTTAATAATAAATATTTCTGAGGATGTATGGTTCAAAAATTCTATAGGTATTTATCAACACTTTTCTAAAGCTGTATTTAGGTCTATCGAATCCAATACATATCTTGTAAGAGCCGCTAACAAGGGGATAAGCGCGTTTATAGATAATAGAGGCAATATATTAAAAAAATTAGAGCTTAACGAAAAAGGAAATATTGAGATGAAAGTTCCTCTAATAAATAATAGTTATAAAAATAAAAATGATTTGATATTTTACCTGCTTTTATTTACATATATTATTATCTTTCTATTAAAAAAAAATGACTAAAAATTTTTTATTTACAAGTGAGTCAGTTTCAGAAGGTCATCCAGATAAAGTATGCGATCGAATTTCCGATATGGTTGTAGATACCTATATTAAAAATGATCCTTATTCACGAGTTGCTTGCGAAACTCTTACTACGACAAATAGAGTTGTCTTAGCCGGTGAGGTTAGGGGGCCTAAAATAGATGATGCTGAGATTATTCAAAAAGTTAGAAATTGCATCAAAGATATTGGTTATGATCAAAATGGCTTTAGTTGGAGAGAACAGACCAAAGTCGAAACTCATCTTCACTCACAATCAACAGATATTGCTTTAGGGGTAGACTCAAATAAAGATAAAGATGAAGGAGCAGGCGATCAAGGAATTATGTTTGGTTATGCATGCGACGAAACCGAGGATTTAATGCCAGCACCAATTTATTTTTCACACAAAATATTACGTTTGATGGCAGAAGATAGGAAGTCAGGTAAACTAAAAGGTATTGAACCAGACTCAAAAAGCCAAGTGACAATGGAGTATGAAAATGATATTCCTGTTGGAGTAAAGTCGATAGTAATCTCTACACAACATTCAAAAGATTTAAATCATAATGACGTAAAAAATTTGATTATTCCTTACATAAAAAAATCTATTCCTGAAAAATTTATTCAAGGATTAAATCCTAAAGAAATATACATTAATCCAACTGGACAATTTATAATCGGAGGCCCAGATGGTGATACAGGACTTACTGGTAGAAAAATTATCGTGGACACCTATGGTGGAGCTGCGCCTCATGGTGGGGGAGCTTTTTCAGGAAAAGACCCAACCAAAGTTGATCGATCAGCAGCTTATGCTGCTAGATATTTAGCAAAAAATATTGTTAAGTCAGGACTGTCGCGAAAATGTTTAATTCAATTAGCATATGCTATTGGGGTTTCAAAGCCATTATCAATATTGGTAAAATTAGATAGTAAATGTGAAGGAATAACTTCTGACGTAATCGAAAGAATAAAAAAAAATTTCGATTTGTCTCCAAGGGGCATAAGAGAAATGTTAAAGCTCAACAAACCAATTTACCAGTCAACCTCTTCATATGGCCATTTCGGAAGAAAACCAACAAACAATGGGGAATTTTCATGGGAAAAAACTGATAAAACTGAAGTATTTAAGTTGTAATCTTGAAAAATATCTAAATTTAGCATACAAAAGATAAAATTATTAAAAATTCAAAATGGGCAGTAGCCCATTTTTTTTTAGGAGATAATAAATGTTAAATCGAGGCTTAGATAAATTAGAACTATTGAGAATAGTCGAGGCAGTTGCCAATGAAAAATCAATTGATAAAGAGTTAGTCATTGGATCGATGGAAAGTGCTATACAAAAGGCCGCTCTAACAAAATTTGGTAGTGATAATAATATAGAAGTTAAGATCGACAGAAAAAGTGGGGAAATTTCCATTAAAAAAGTTCTAGAAATTGTAGATCAGGTAGTAGACCCTGGTAGAGAAATTGATATTAAATTAGCCTCTTCAAATAATAAAGAATTAAAAGTTGGAGATAAAATTTTTGAGGATCTCCCTCAAATAGATTTCGGTCGAATTGCTGCTCAAAGTGCAAAACAAGTTATTAGTTTCAAGGTCAGAGAGGCTGAAAAATCTAGACAATATGAGGAGTTCAAAGACAAAGAAGGTCAGATTCTGAGTGGAATTATTAAAAGATTAGAATTTGGTAATGTAATAGTGGATCTTGGAAGAGCTGAGGGAATAATTAAAAAAGATGAACTTATACCTAGAGAAATGACTAAAACTGGAGACAGGATCAAAGCCTATTGTTATGAAGTGAAGAATGAATTAAAGGGACATCAAATATTTTTATCTCGTGCTCATCCTCAGTTTTTGGCAAAGCTTTTTTTTCAAGAAGTGCCAGAGATTTATGAAGGTGTAATAGAAATCAAATCTGTAGCAAGGGATCCAGGTAGTAGAGCTAAAATTTGTGTTAACTCTAAAGATACCTCTATAGATCCTGTGGGAGCATGCGTCGGAATGAGAGGTAGTAGAGTTCAAACAATTGTAAATGAACTTCAAGGCGAAAAAATTGATATCATTAAGTGGACAGAAGATATACCCACACTTGTATCTGAGTCTTTATCACCAGCCGAGATACAAAAAGTTTTAATGGATCAAGAAAATAAAAAAATTGAAGTAATATTATCTGAGGAAAATTTAAGTAAAGCAATAGGTAGAAGAGGTCAAAATGTTCGATTAGCTTCTAAACTAACTAATTATGAAATCGATATTTTAACTGACAAAGAAGACTCTGAGAGAAGGCAAGCTGAATTCAAAGATAGAACCGAAAACTTAGTTAAAAATCTTGAGGTAGACGAAACACTCGGACAACTTCTAGTTTCTGAAGGTTTTCAGAGTATCGAGGAGATCTCACAATCTAAACCCGAAGATATTGCTAAGATCGAAGCCATTGATGAGGAAACAGCTAATGAATTAATATCTAGATCAAAAGAAAATTTAATTAAAGAAAAAGAAGAGGTGGGTAGAAAATTAAAAGAGTTAGGAGTAGAGGAAGCATTAATTAATTTAAAAGGAATGACACAAGGAATGTTGGTAATTTTAGGACAAAAAAACATAAAAAAACTGTCAGATTTTGCAGACTTATCTTCAGATGAACTGATTGGTGGTTACGACGAAATCAAGGGCAAAAGAATTAAAATTGACGGTTATCTTGAAGAATTTTCACTTAATAAAGATGAAGCTGATCAATTAATTATGTCAGCTAGAGAGATAATTTACAAATAAAATGGAAAAAGATAAAAATAAAAAAAAAACATTAAGCATTTCATCTAATTTTTCAAAAAAAATAGATATAAATTTTAAGGGAAGGCAAAAAAAAACAGTTTTTAATATAGGAAAAAAAAGGCCGTTTAAGTCAAAAAATATTGATAATTTCCCCAAAAACCCAAAGCCTTTCAATAATCAACACCCCAAAAAAAATTTTGCTAGGAAATTTGTGGAACAACAGGCAACTAAAGAATTTATAAAAAAAGAAAATCAACCAGCCGGAAAGAGCAAACTAAAATTAAAGAGCCCTATCGCTAAACGAGATTTTAAACTTACTGTTTCAAGAGCGCTGAACGTAGAAGAAATTGAGATTAAGCAAAGAAGTTTGGCGTCTGTAAAAAGAGCAAGATTAAAGGAGAAGAAAAATATTTCTGACGTAGATGAAAAAAAAGAAATAAAAAAAATAAAAAGAGATGTAAAAATACCTGAACAAATTTCAATTCAAGAACTTTCCAACAGAATGGCAGAGAAATCAAGTGACGTGATTAAGTTTTTATTAAATATGAAAGTTATAGCCACCATTAATCATATTATTGATAAGGACACTGCTGAATATATCGTTAAAGAATTCAAACACAATCCTATCTTAGAAGAAGCGCCAAATATAGAGTTAAATAAGAAAAAGAGCTTTGATAAAGATAAGCAACTGGAAAAAAGACCACCAGTGGTAACTATAATGGGCCATGTTGACCATGGCAAAACTACTTTGCTAGATGCATTAAGAAATACGAATGTTGTTGAAAATGAATTCGGTGGAATCACACAACACATTGGTGCCTACCAAGTTAAAAGTGAAAAAGGTGATTTGATAACATTTATTGATACGCCAGGCCACGCAGCATTTACAGAAATGAGAGCAAGAGGATCAAAAATAACGGATATTGTAGTTTTAGTTGTTGCAGCCGATGATGGGATAAAACCTCAAACTATTGAAGCAATTAAACATGCAAAAGCAGCAAAAGTTCCAATAATCGTAGCTATAAATAAATGTGATTTACCTAATAAAAATCTTAGCAAAATTAAAAATGATTTAATGCAATATGAGTTGATAGCTGAGGAATTAAGCGGTGATACTTTATTTGTAGAAGTTTCGGCAACCAAAAAAACTAATCTTGATAAACTTAAGGATAATATATTACTTCAGGCAGATATTTTGGACTTAAAAGCTTCACAAAAAGAACCTGCAGCTGGAGTGGTTCTAGAGTCAAAAATTGATAAAGGAAAAGGGCCAGTATCAACGATATTAATTACTAATGGTAAACTGAATAAGGGAGATTTTTTTATATGTGGAAATACTTGGGGAAAAATAAGAGCTATGTTGGATTTCGATGGTAAAAATATTGAGCTTGCTCTACCATCAACTCCAGTTGAAATTTTAGGAATGAACGATACTGCCCTTGCTGGAGCAGAATTTTTAGTAACTGAAAATGAAAATGAGGCAAAAAAAGTTTCGGAATTTAAAAAAAATAACTCTTCTCAAAAAAATAATTTATTAAGTAAGGATAAAGCAACTTTATTTGATAACAAAGAAGAGAAAGATACATTAAATATAATAATAAAATCAGACGTACAAGGTTCTAGTGAAGCGTTGAAAATGGCAATAAATAAGATTGAGCATAAAGAGGTTAAGGCAAATTTAATACTTTCTGATATTGGTATGATTAATGAAACAGATGTTTCGTTAGCCAAAGCTTCAAATGCAATATTAATAGGCTTCAACGTTAAACCAAATAGAGAGGCAAAAAAACTTGCTGAACAACAGGGGATTGAAATTAAGTTTTTCAAGATAATATATGAGGCTCTTGAACATATAGAAAAAGGATTATCTGGATTATTAGAGCCTGAGCTTAAGGAAAAAATACTTGGATCAGCAGAAATTCAAAAAATATTTAAAGTATCCAATGCCGGTAAAATAGCTGGATCAAAAGTGTTAGAAGGGGAAATTAAAAATAAGTCTAAGGCAAGGTTGATTAGAGACGGAGTTGTTGTTTACGAAGGAGAAATATTTAGTATATTCAGGGAAAAAAATGCCGTTAAAGAAGTTAAAAATGGTTTAGAATGCGGTATAGGTCTTAAAGATTTCATAGACTTTAAAGAAAAAGATATAATAGAGTCTTTTACAGTTGAAAAAATAGAAAGATCAATATGATCAAACAAAATTTAAATATGAATTTCAGTCAAAGACAGCTTAGGGTGGGTGAGTTAGTAAAACAGAATATTGGAGAAATATTCATTCGTAACGAGGCCAAAATACCATCTTTCAACTCTAAACTTATCACAGTAACAGAAGTTAGGATGACCCCGGATTTGAAAACTGCGAGAGTATACGTAATCCCACTTGGTGGTGTTCAATTAGCTGAAACGGTAAGTATCTTGACTGAGTACTCCCATCTTGTTAGAAAAGCTTTATCTAAAAAACTGGATATAAAGTTTCTTCCTAAATTAACTTTTGTTGAGGATAAATCTTTTGAATATGCAGAGAAAATAGAAAAAATTATAAGGCAAAATAAAATAAATGAGAAAGAAAAAAAAAGATATAATTAAAGAATTATCTATTAATACGAAAGACGTTGGCTCAACTGAAGTTCAAATAGGTTTATTAAGTAATAAAATTGACGAATTGTCGCTTCATTTTAAAAAATTTAAAAAAGATAAACATTCAAGTCTTGGCTTAGCTAAATCTGTAAACAGAAGAAAAAGACTATTAGCTTACTTAAAGAAAAATGATCTAGAGTCTTACAATAATGTAATTAAAAAATTAAATTTAAGGAAATAATGTTTGAAATAAAAAAAGAAGAAATTATTATTAATGGTAAAAAAATAACTTTTGAAACAGGTAAGATTGCAAGGCAAGCAGATGGCGCTATAATTGCATCTTGTGGTGAAACCGTTGTGCTTGCAACAGCAGTGGGAGCGAAAAAAGTAGCAGATGGACAAGATTATTTTCCTTTGTCAGTAAACTACCAAGAAAAATATTACGCAGCAGGAAAAATACCTGGAGGATACTTTAAAAGGGAGGCGAGGCCTACTGAGGCAGAAACTTTGATCTCAAGATTAATAGATAGACCTATTCGACCTTTGTTCCCTTCTGGCTTTATGAACGAAGTGCAGGTTTTACCTACAGTTCTATCTTATGATGGTGAAAATCAACCAGATATATTAGCCATGATTGCTTCGTCTGCAGCTTTAGCAATATCTGGACTTCCATTTCAAGGTCCTATTGGAGCAAGTAGAGTCGGGTACAAAGATGGTAACTATTTATTAAATCCAACTCCAGAAGAGCTAAAGAGCTCTGAACTAGACTTAGTAGTTGCAGGCACAAAAGATGCAGTTTTAATGGTAGAGTCTGAAACTTCAGGATTAACAGAAAAAGTAATGTTAGATGCTGTCAAATTTGGACATAAAAACTTTTTACCAATAATAGATGCAATTGAAAAATTAGCTGCTAAAGCTAGTAAGCCAAAATGGGAGATTGAAGAGATTGATCACTCTGATGTTAAAAAGAAAATTGCAGAAAAATTTGAAAAGGATTTAAGGGCAGCATTTAAAGAAATCGATAAAAAGAAAAGATCAACAGCTATTTCTGAAATTGACTCAAAATGTAAAGATATGTTTTTAGAAGATGCAAATGTGTCAGAAAATCAAGCAATGACACAATTAAAATCAATTGAAAAAGATATTGTAAGAACTGCAATTTTGAAAGATAAAAAAAGAATTGACGGTAGAGGACTAGCAGATGTTAGAAAAATTAAGTGTGAAGTTGGAGTTTTGCCAAGAGCACATGGTTCAGCTTTATTTACTAGAGGTGAGACTCAAGCTTTAGTTGCAACTACTCTAGGTATGACAGATGATGAACAAAGACTAGAAAGTTTAGATGGAATGCAAAGATCTAATTTTATGCTCCATTATAATTTTCCTCCTTTCTCAGTCGGCGAGTGTGGGAGAATTGGAACTGGGAGAAGAGAAATCGGACATGGTAAATTAGCATGGAGAGCTATTAACTCTAGTTTACCTGGAAAAGAGAATTTTCCTTATACAATAAGGGTTGTTTCAGAGATTACTGAGTCAAACGGTTCTTCTTCAATGGCGACTGTTTGTGGTACTTCACTTTCACTTATGGATGCAGGTGTTCCAATTAAAGAACCTGTTGCCGGTATAGCTATGGGGCTAATTAAAGAAGGAAATGAATTTTCCGTGCTTTCTGACATTCTTGGAGATGAAGATCATTTAGGTGATATGGATTTTAAAGTTGCTGGTACTAAAAATGGTATAACTTCGTTACAGATGGACATAAAAATTACAGGAATTACTTTCGAAATAATGGAAAAAGCTCTTGATCAAGCTAAATACGGAAGAGAGAGTATTTTGAATGAAATGAGTAAAGCAATTAAATCTTCTAGAAAAGAACTTTCTAAACACACACCTAAAATGGAGACTATTAAAGTTGATAAAAAAGATATTGCAACAGTAATTGGAAAAGGCGGCGCAACTATTAGAGAAATAGTTGAAACATCGGGGGCAAAAGTAGATGTTAAAGATACAGGTGAAGTAACCATAGCTGCACCGGATGAGGCATCAAGAAGTAAAGCAATTGAATTTGTAAAAAACTTAGTAGCGAAACCTGAAGTTGGAAAAATTTATAAAGGTAAAGTAGTTAAAATAATGGAATTTGGAGCTTTTGTTAATTTCCTAGGAAAACAAGATGGATTGGTACATATTTCTGAATTAGCTAACAAACGAGTGGCTAAAGTTGGAGACGTAGTAAAAGAGGGTGATGAGGTATCTGTAAAGGTGGTTGGATTTGATAGGGGTAAGGTTAAGCTCTCAATGAAACAAGCAAGCGCTTAAACTATATTCTTTGGATCTGGCATTCCCACTTTATTGTAACCAGCATCGACATAATGAATTTCACCCGTAACCCCCCCGGCGAGTTCGCTTAATAAATATAGTGCAGAATTTCCAACATCATTAATATCCACATTTCTTTTTAAAAAAGAGTGATCTTCGTTCCATTTATATAAAAATTTTGCATCTCCAATAGCAGATGCCGCAAGCGTTTTTATTGGACCAGCGCTTATAGCGTTAACTCTGATCTTCTTACTGCCTAAATCTCTAGCTAAATATTTTACGCTTGCTTCAAGCGCAGATTTGCATACACCCATCACATTATAATTAGGAATAGCTTTCGATGACTCATAGGTTAGAGTAAGCATGCTTCCACCTTCTCTTAAAATTTTAGATGCTTCTTTTGACACTTCAGTAAAAGAAAAACATGAAATTAACATACTTCTTAAAAAATTTTCTCTTGTTGTATTTAAGTATTCTCCTGAAAGTTCCGATTTATCAGAAAACGCAACTGCATGAACCACAAAATCTATTTTTCCCCAGTCGTTTTTGATATCTTCAAATAGTTTGATAATTTCTTCTTTTTTTTCAACATCACAACTAAATATCATTTTTGAGTTAAGTTTTTCTGCCAGTGGAACCACTCTTTTCTTTAAAGCATCACCTAAATAAGTAAACGCCAATTCAGCCCCTGCTTCTGCTAATTTTTGTGATATACCCCAAGCTATTGAGCGCTCATTTGCAACGCCCATTATTAGTCCTTTTTTTCCTTTCATCAAATTCATAATTATATTTTTTCAAATACTAAGGTTGCATTTGTCCCACCAAACCCAAAGCTATTTGACATAACTGAGTTAAGATTTATATTTTTTTCAACATTAGTAATTATAGGATATTTTTTTGCCTCATCATCCATTTCTTTAATATTAGCTGATGCAGAGATAAAGTTGTTTTTCATCATTATTAAACAGTATATCGCTTCATGAACAGATGTTGCACCCAACGAATGTCCTGAAAGTGACTTTGTTGAGCTTATCTTCGGTTTGTATTCTTTAAAAACTTCTCCAACTGCCTTCAATTCGGTTATGTCACCTACAGGTGTAGATGTTCCATGAGTGTTTATATAATCAATCTTATTTTTTGAGGTATTAAGAGCCATTCTCATACATCTAATAGCACCTTCTCCTGACGGAGCTACCATATCGTATCCATCTGAAGTTGCTCCATATCCAGTAATTTCTGCATATATTTTTGCTCCTCTAGCTTTAGCATGTTCAAGTTCCTCTAGTACCAACACTCCGCCACCACCTGAAATTACGAATCCATCTCTTGTTTTATCGTAAGGCCTGGAAGCTTCTTCGGGAGTACTATTATATTTTGAGGAGAGAGCAGTCATAGCATCAAACATTGCTGTCATTGCAAAGTGTACTTCATCACTACCACCAGCAAACATGACTTTTTGTTTACCTAACTGTATTAATTCCATGGCGTTTCCGATGCAATGGCCGCTTGTTGCACAAGCAGAACTTATTGTGTAGTTAGTTCCTTTAATTTTAAATGGAACTGATAATGTTGCAGAAGCAGTGCTTGCCATAGTTCTCGGCACTATGAAAGGACCCATCTTTTTTGGATTTTTTTCTCTCGTTTTGTCTGCTGCAAGTATTACATTCTCAATTGATGGGCCACCTGAACCCATTACCATACCGGTAGAAATATTGCTTACATCTTTTTCTTCTAAGCCAGAGTCCTTTACTGCTTCATTCATAGCTATATAATTATATGCAGATCCAGCTCCCATAAATCTAATAATTTTTCTATCAACATGCTCTTCAAGTTTGATTTTTGGTTTGCCATGTACCTGACTTTTTAAATTGAATTCCTTATATTCTTCCGCAAAAGTTATACCTGACTTTGTATTTATTAATGACTTAAAAACTTCATCCTGGTTATTGCCAAGGCAAGATACAATTCCCAAACCAGTGACAACTACTCTTTTCATGATTTAAATAAGCCCACTTTCAAATTTTCTGCAGAGTAAATAATTTTACCATCCGCCTCTAATGTCCCATCTGCAAGACCCACGACAGCCCCTTCTTTTTTCATAATTCTTTTCATGTCAATGTTATATCTCGCCATTTTCACACTTTTTAAAACTTCCCCTGTAAATTTTACAGAGCTTACCCCAAGTGCTCTCCCTTTTCCAGGCTCTCCTGTCCAACCTAAATAAAATCCAACAAGTTGCCACATAGCATCCAAACCTAAACAGCCAGGCATAACAGGATCATCTTTAAAATGACACTTAAAAAACCATAAATCATCTTTAACATCTAATTCTGCTCTCATATGACCTTTGTTATATTTACCAGTATTTTTTTGTATCTCTGTAATTCTATCAAACATAAGCATTGGAGGAAGAGGCAGTTTTGCGTTTCCTTTACCAAATAACTCACCATCACCACAATTTATTAGGTCGTCAAATGTATAACTATTTTTTTGTTTCATTATAGAAGTTAACAATTACTTGTTTTTTTATCAATATTCTATATATAATTATGTTTAAATGTTTAATAAAAATAAGACTTTTATAGAGAAACTAAGATCTTCCGGTCTAAGACCAACTAGACAAAGAGTAGAAATCAGTAAATTTCTGTTTGGTAAAAAAAAAACGTTCCACTTCACAGTTGATGATTTAAATAAACTTATAAATTCAAAAAGAGGAAAAAAAATTTCACTTGCAACACTTTACAATACGGTTCACGCATTAAAAAGCGCTGGCCATTTACAAGAATTTTCTTTAGAAAATAATATCTCATACTATGATACAAATGTTTCTTCTCATCATCATTTTTATGACTCTGGTAAATTGATTGATATTAAGAAAAAAGATGTTAATTTTAAAAAACTACCAGTGCCGCCCGCAGGAAAAAGAATAAAAAACGTTGAAGTTGTAATAAAATTAGAAAATATCAAATATTAAAAATCTCCCAAAAAGTATTGACAGCTACTTTAGAATAATTATAAAGTAATTATAGTATGAGCGTAGAATTCAAAAAAAATAGTAATGGCAAATGCCCAGTTATGCATGGAGGAGTTACGAAAGCAGGAGACTCAAATACTTCTAGACTATGGCCAAACAGTATTAATCTCGATATTTTACACCAACACGATACTAAGACTAATCCTCTTCCAAATTTTGATTATAGAAAAGAGGTTAAAAAATTAAACTTTAAAGCTTTAAAAAAAGATTTATTGAAATTAATGACAAAAAGTCAGGAGTGGTGGCCGGCAGATTTAGGAACTTACAGTGGTTTGATGGTAAGATTAACTTGGCACCAAGTAGGAACTTATAGAGAGTTTGATGGGAGACCAAATGTTGGTTCACATAGATTTTCTCCTCAGGACTCTTGGCCGGACAACACAAACTTAGACAAAGCAAGACGTTTACTATGGCCGATTAAAAAAAAATATGGAAATAAACTAAGCTGGTCGGATTTAATGGTTTTAGCTGGTACGATGGCTTATGAGCATGCTGGATTTAAAACTTTTGGTTTTTCATTTGGAAGAGAAGACATTTGGGAACCAGAAAAAGATGTTTATTGGGGTTCAGAGACAGTTCCTTTAGCGGTGAACAGATATGGTGATCCTCAAGATCGTTCTTCCTTGGAGGCACCGCTTGCCGCTTCTCATTTTCAACTTGTTTACGTAAACCCACAAGGAGTTGAAGGTAAACCAGATCCAGTGAGAACTGCTATGGATGTTCGTGAGACTTTTGGAAGAATGGGAATGAATGATGTAGAGACTGCAGCCTTAACTATTGGAGGTCACTCTATTGGAAGAGCACATGGCAATGGAAATCCCGAAAATTTAGGTCCCGAACCAGCAGGGGCAGATATTCATGAGCAAGGTTTTGGATGGAATCAAAAAAATGGAACAGGAGCAAATCAGATTACCTCTGGTTTGGAGGGTGCTTGGACAACTAATCCTGACAAATGGGACCACCAATATCTAGACCTTTTATTAAATTACAAGTGGGAGAGTAAAAAAAGTCCAGCTGGAGCTTGGCAATGGGAACCTATTAATCTTGAAGAGGAAAAAAAACCAGTTGATTTAGATGACAACACAAAGAAAGCAAGATTAATGTTTACCGATGCAGATATGGCTATGGCAATGGATCCAGAGTACAGAAAAATTTCAGAGAAATTTTATAAGGATCCAAAGTTTTTTGAGGACTCTTTCGCTAGAGCTTGGTTCAAATTAACTCATAGAACTATGGGCAGTAAACAAAATTATATAGGTCCTTGGGCACCAAAAGAAGACCTGCCTTGGCAGGGAAATGTGCCCTCACCGAAAAAAAAATTTAACGTAGATAAAGCAAAGAAAATGATTTTAGCATCTGGTTTAACAATAAGTGAGCTAATTACCACTGCTTGGGATAGCGCTAGAACTTATAGAAGGACAGATAAAAGGGGTGGCGCAAACGGTGCTAGAATACGATTAGCACCAATGAAAAACTGGGAAGCTAATGAGCCAAAAAAATTAACTAAAGTTTTAAGGGTAATTGAAGGCATTGCTCAAAAAGCTAAAGCATCTATAGCTGACACAATCATCCTTGCAGGAAACGTTGGACTTGAAAAAGCAATAAAGAAGGCTGGTTTTAAAATAAAAGTTCCATTTAATCCTGGCAGAGGAGACTCATCACAAGATGAAACAGAAATAAAAAGTTTTAAATGGCTAGAGCCTTTACACGATGGTTTTAGAAATTATGTAAAAGATGATTATTCTGCATCTCCAGAGGAGCTTTTATTAGAGCGTGCTTCATTGATGGGCCTAACTGCACAAGAAATGACTTGTTTATTAGGCGGTATGAGAGTTTTAGGTACTAATCATGAATCAGCAAAAAACATGGGCGTGCTTACAGACAAAGTTGGCGCCTTGACAAATGATTTTTTTGTTAATTTGGTTGATATGAAATATAAGTGGAATCCAACTGGCAAAAATTCTTATGATATTATTGATCGTAAAACGAATAAAACAAAATTCATTGCTTCGAGAGCTGATTTAGTTTTTGGTTCTAATTCAATTTTAAGGTCCTACGCTGAAGTTTACGCTCAAGATGATAATAAAGAAAAATTTGTCAATGATTTTGTTAAAATTTGGACGAAAGTCATGAACGCAGATAGAATCGTAAACAAAAAATTAAATTAAATGACAGAACTTACATCAGGAATATTTCAAGCTTCAAAAAAAATTTATAAAGATAATAAAGGATCTTTAATCAGGACAATTATTTATACAATCGGTCACTTTGCTATAGCTATAACAGTATTAATGTTAGTAGCAGACGTTTCATTCATAATTGCATTAACCGATGCAATAGTTGAACCTTTAGCGAATGCAGTATGGTATTTTCTTTTAGACAGATTTTGGGCATCAAGAATGAAGTAGAGATCAATATCTACCCCATAGATTATCGACTTTAACCCAGCCAACTAATTCTTCAACTTTTATTTTGCACCACTCACCTTTACATTTAACGACCAAGCATAATCTTCCCTGTTGAAGTTTTGCGATGGGCTTAGAAAATTGGGTTGGTTTTCTAAACATTTTAACTTCTTCGGCCATAGTTATGGCAGCCTTCTTTTTTGATAACTGTGAAATATGAATCCAGCCAGTATTATTTTCATGATCCCTTATTTTTCTAAAATTTTCTGAGTTATCTATTATTAAAACTGGTAAAAATTTTTTTTGATAGAATAGTTTAACAGGATATTCAAATGATGGTCCTAATCTCAAATTTACTTTATCATTCCTTAATGTCAAAAAATATTCATCAATTGCCAGTAAATGATTAAAGTTTGAAAATAGAAAAAGTATAATTATAAAAACTCTCAACATTTATTAATACAATCCGGGTTTTTTGTGAGCTTTATTTTTTTGAAACTACTTAAATGTGTATTAACTATTAACATTGTATTTTTTAAGACTTTATTTTTGTTTAAGATAGTGTTTAAAACTTCATTAGCTTGCAAAGTTCCAAGGATGCCTGCTAAAGGTGAGATAATACCCTCATCTTCACAATTTGATCTTATTGATGGATTTTTAGGAATAAAGCATCGATAACAAGGAATATTTTTTTTAAAATCAAAATTAAATAAGTGTCCTTCAAATTTACTAATTGCAGCTGATATTAATATTTTTTTTTTAGACTTACAGTAATCATTGATTAAAAATCTAGTAGAAAAATTATCAGTTCCATCACAAATTATATCAAATTTGGAAGCAATTTTAGAAATATTTATCTTAGTAATTTTTTTCTTATAGGAAACTATTTTAACTTTTGGATTTATCTTAATGACTTTTTTCTTTGCAGTTTCTACTTTATATTTTCCAACATCATCAAAATTGTACAATATTTGTCTACTTAAATTTCCTACTTCAATTTTATCATCATCTATAATGCCAATTTTACCAACTCCAGAACTAACAAGATAAATAAGTAATGGACATCCTAAACCACCTAGTCCTACTATTAGAACCTTGGACTTAAGAATCTTTTTTTGACCCGAAATACCTATATCTTTTAATAATATTTGTTTTGAAAAAAATTTAAGATCTTGACTGGATAACCTCATTATTTTACTCCAGTAGAACCAAAACCACCTTCTCCGCGACTCGTTTCTGATAGACTATCCACTACTTTTATTTGAGCTTTTATGATTGGACAGATAACCATCTGGGCAATTCTTAATCCATTTTCAATTTTAAACATTTTTTTTCCGTGGTTAAAAAGTATCACTTTTATTTCCCCTCTATAATCAGAGTCAATTGTCCCAGGTGAATTCAGCACGCTAATATCGTTTTTGACCGCTAATCCTGATCTTGGCCTAATTTGAATTTCATAACTCTCCGGCACTGAAACAGATATACCAGTAGGAACTAATATTTTCTGGGAAGGCATCAGTTCAATTGTTTTATTAATACAAGCCGACACATCAAGGCCAGAAGCTCCTTTTGTTTTGTATTTCGGTATTATTGCTTTATCAGACAATTTTTTAATTAAGACTTCCATCATTAATCAAAAATCTATTAAGAATTTTTTCAACAATCAAATTTGCAACGATATTTTTTTTCGCTTTTTTTATTTTTTCCTTCTCACCGCTTGAAAATATAAGATCAACTTCATTGTAATCTACATTAAAACCGATGTCAGATCTTGAAACATCGTTTGCAACTATTAAGTCACAACGTTTTTTTCTTAATTTTTCTTTTGAGTTTTTAATTATATTTTCAGTCTCAGCCGAGAATCCCACTATTACTTTTGGTCTATATTTATTACTTTTACCTAAAAATTCTAGGATGTCTGGATTTTTTTTTAAACGGAAATTAAACTCATTCTTATTGTCCTTCTTAATTTTTGAATTGAGTAATGTAACTGGATAAAAATCAGCTACTGCAGCTGTACAAATTACGATATCAACTGGCATATTTTTTTTAACAGCAGACAACATATCTCTTCCAGAAATTGTTTTAATAATTTTTAAATCTTTTTTATATTCAATATTTGTGGGTCCCGTTATTAAGGTAGTTTTGATGCCGAAATTTTTCAAAGCTTTTGCAATCTCATAGCCTTGTTTTCCACTTGAATTATTAGACAAGTATCTCACTGGATCAATATATTCCCTAGTCGGCCCAGCTGTTACTAATGCAGAAAATTTATTTTTTTTTCTCAGATCTAAAGTTTTAAAATAATCTTTTAATTCCCTGTAAACTTGGAGAGGGCTCGACATTTTTCCTTCCCCATATTCTCCGCATGCCATCTCTCCCTTTACAGGTCCAATAAACTTATAACCAACTTCCATTAAATATTTGTAATTATCTTGGGTGACTTTATTCAGCCACATTCTGACATTCATTGCAGGAACTAAAAAAATCTCTTTATTAGATGCAAGTAAAACAGTCATCGCTAAGTCACTAGCTTTTCCCATGCATAAATTACTCATAAAGTTAGCAGTAGCCGGCATTACTAAGATTGCATCCGCCCATCTAGATAAAGAAATATGACTCATATCAGACTCTTGATCAGAGTTAAAAATATTATCACGAGTTTTGTTTCCACTTAGTGCATTCAGTGATAGAGGTGTTACAAATTTTTTTCCACTTTTTGTCAGAATTGTTTTAACATCACAATTATTTTTCTTTAAAAGTCTAATCATATCAAGTGATTTATATGCTGATATTCCACCTGTAATGATTAGTAGTATTTTTTTATTTTTAATAGACATGACTAATTAAAATACTATTAAACTTAAAATTACAACTCCAAAAAATGCTATTATCACATTGTTTCTAAAGCCTTTAATTTTAAGTTTTTCTAATTCAAGTGAATTTTTATTGAGGTTAGAAAGATTTAGTTTCCCCTCAGCTATTATTTGAAGGGCATGATTTGCTTTATCAAGAAAATTGGGTAAATCTGGTATTCTTTTTAATATTTCACTTGATGTTTCCATAGCGCTCTCAAATTTAGCTTTAGGACTTTTTACATCCTTAATCCAATTTTCTAGAATAGGTTTGGAAACTGTCCAAATATTTGTTTCTGGATATAGTTTTCTTGAAACACCCTCTACAACAACCATTGTTTTTTGTAGAAGTAATAATTGAGTTTGTGTTGCCATATTAAATTTCTCTGTTATTTGAAATAATTGTGCTAACAAATTACCTCCAGAGATATCTTTGATTGTTTGACCAAAAATAGGTTCACCAACTGATCTTAAAGCTTGTGCGAAATCCTCTTTAGACTCAGTATCAGGCACTAGTCCAGCAATAAAATGTATCTCGGCGACTTTATTATAATCTCTTTGGATAAATCCGTATAAAATTTCCGCTAAATATTTTCTATTATTTTTGTCTAACCTACCCATTATACCAAAATCCACTGGAACTATGTTTCCGTCATTGTCTACAAATAAATTACCTTGGTGCATATCGCCATGAAAAAAACCATCTCTTACTGCTTGCCTTAAAAAGTGTTGTATAAGATTTTCTGCAATCTTTTTAAGATTTACACCTTTTTTTTCTAAAGCATCTTGCTCTCTTATCGATACACCTTTCACTTGATCAAGAGTTAGAACTTTTTTTGATGTATATGACCAATAAATCTTTGGAACTTTAAAACCAGCATCATTTTTGGTATTTTCGTAGAGTTCATTTGCAGCTGCTGCTTCAAATCTAAGATCCATTTCAACATTAGTAATTTCCCTAAGCAAGTGAACTACCTCTACCAATTTGAGTCTTTTAGTTTTCTTTACTAAATTTTCTACTATGTATGCAAATAACATTAAAGCATCTAATTCTTCGTTAAAAATTTTCTCGATATTGGGTCGTAGTATCTTTATAGCTACTTCTGTTTCTTTATTTTCAATATATATTTTCGCAAGATGTACTTGTGCAATAGATGCAGCTGCGATTGGATTACTCAAGTGTAATATATTTTTATATTGTTTTTCACCAATTTCTTTAAATAAGATTTCTTTTGCAACTTCATTTTTAAACGGAGGTAAACGATCTTGTAATTTTTCAAGATCTTGAGCCAATTGATTACCAATTATGTCAGGTCTTGTAGCTAAAAACTGACCTAGTTTTATAAAAGTAGTGCCCATTCCTTCCAAAGCGTCACACAATTGTTCACCAGGCCGTTTCTCAACCTCGAGCCTTTTTTTATTGGAGCCAACAGACATTATCTCAAAAAATATTTTTAAAATGGTAGGCACAGTATAAAGTTGATAAATAGTATTCAGAGCCCCAGAAGAGGCTAATTTTCTAGCAATTTTAAATAACTGAAAAATTCTTTTTAACATATTATATTTTCCATCCCGAATGTATGGCTGCAATACCTCCAGATAAATTTCTAAATTCCACCTCAATTAATTTATTATCAATCATTATCTTTTTTAGTTCTTCCTGACTTTTAAATTTTTTAATACTTTCAATCAAATACTCATAAGGCGCAGATTTTCCTAAAATTACTTTTCCTATTTTTGGAAGTATTTTTGAATAATTTTCATAAACAAAACTTAAAATTTCGTTATCTACTTTTGAAAATTCTAAACAAAAAAACCTTCCACCTGGTTTTAAAACTCTGTAAGCTTCTTTTATACTTTGATTTATACTCGATACATTTCTTAGACCAAAACTAATTGTATAAAAGTCGAAGGTGTTATCATTTTCAGGAATTTTCTCTGCATATGTATTAATCCAACTAATATTTTTGTAAGAACTTAATTTTTTTTCACCCATTTTAAGCATCTCTTTGTTAGGTTCTACACATACAACTTTACAATTATGATTAAGTTTTTTTGAAAATAACTTTGCTACATCTCCAGTTCCTGATGCTACATCTATTAAACTTTGATTTTTTGATGGCTTCATCCAATTTATCAAATCTTGTTTCCAAAATCTATGTACTCCTAATGATAAAATATCATTCATTAAATCGTATTTTTTATAAACATCTGAAAATACAGAGTTGACTAGTTTAATTTTTTCTTGATTATACATTTTTATATTAATTATATGCCAGAATTACCTGAAGTTGAAGTTGTTAAAAAGTCCCTGCATAAACAAATTAGTAACACTTATATTAGGAACATTGTTATTAATAACATTAATTTAAGATATAAATTAAACACTAAAGCTTTTAAGTCAATAATCGGATCAAAAATTTTATCTGTAAAAAGACGTTCTAAATATTTATTTATAAATTTACAGAACAAATATTCCATATTGGTTCATCTTGGTATGACTGGAAAATTTTTTCTTAAAGATAAAAAAAAAATTATCTCTAAATTAAGTTTTTATTATTCAACAGATGATCATTTAAAAAAACATGATCATTTAATAATAACTCTAAGTAATAAGAGTATTTTAATATATAATGATATTAGAAGATTCGGTTTTATAAAGATTGTTAAAAGTAATGATATTCAAAAAAATTTCCATATTAAAGACTTAGGACCTGAACCGTTATCTAATAAATTTAATACTAAGTATTTTAAAAGTTATATTTTAAATAGAAATATCTCAATAAAAAGTCTACTAATGTCACAGAAATTTATTTCAGGTTTAGGAAATATTTATGTTAATGAAATATTATATCTATCTTATATTGATCCATTTAGAGATGTAAAATTATTACGAGACAACGAAATTAAAAAGATAATTAAAAATACAAAAAAGATTTTAAAAAAAGCTGTTATATACGGCGGTTCTTCAATAAGAAATTTCAATGGAATTGAGGGCAACTCAGGAAATTTTCAAAGTAATTTTAAAGTCTATTCTAGGGAAGGTTTAAAATGTAAAAAAAAAGGCTGTCACAATACTATAATTAAAAAAATTATATCAAAAAGATCAACTTTTTTTTGTAATAATTGTCAAAATTGAGTTGACCCATGTTTTAGCTAGATATATATCTCTTAAAAATTATGCCAAACACTAAATCAGCCATAAGACGAATTAGAAGGGTAAAAAACCAGACAATAGTTAATAAAATTAGGAAAAGTAAGTATCGCTTAGCAGTAAAAAAAATGGATCTCCTTTTAAAAAAAAATAGTATGACAGAAGCAAAAAAATTCTTTCCCAAGTTTCAATCAATTCTAATGCAGGTTGCTAAAAATAAAACTATAAATAGAAAAACTGCCTCAAGAAAAATTTCCAGAGTATCGAGAAGAATTAAATAAACAAAAAAAAAAACACTTCAAAGTTGTCTTATTATTTCAATTTAATTTTTACCTTATGTAGATTTTTAAAAACTAAATATAGGAAAAATTTCTGTTTTAAGTTGCAAAACTTTTTTTAATAAAAATTTTTTTTAAATTTCTATCTCTACGCTAAGTCTACAACCTGAGTCGTTTTTTTTTTTAAAATCGAAAAAAATTTCTTGCATGCAACTGAAATACAAAGCTATAAGTAATTTCTTAATAAATCCTATGGAAAACAAATTTAATAAGCCAGCACAACAATTTATTTCTGAAGAAGAAAAAATTATTGTTTGGGAAGAGGTGCAAAAAAATCTAGAGAAAAATTTTGGAAATGAAGTTTATAAAAGTTGGCTTAAAGATATAAGTTTACTAAAAGAATACAATGACTATATAATTTTAGGTGTTCCTACCCGTTTTTTCAGAGATTGGATTGTATCTCGATATTTAGATAAGATTTTAGAACAAGTTAAAATCTTCAAAAAAACTGTAAATAGAATTGAATTTAAAATTACAGATGATCTTAAAATTAATCAGGATATTAATAATAGTGATAGCGCTAAATTTGAAGATATAAATAAAATCTCAGAAATCAAAGACTCAATTCTAAATTATAACAGATTAAATCCTAATTTAAATTTTGAGAACTTTGTTCAGGGGTCGAGTAATGAAGTTGCTTTATCCTATTCGAAAAAAGTATGTGAACAAGTATCACGATATAATCCTTTGTATATATATGGGAGTGTTGGCTTAGGAAAAACACATCTCCTTAATGCTATAGGATTAGAGCTTCAATCAAATAACAATGTGATGTTTATTTCTGCAGAAAGATTTATGTATCATTTCATTAAATCAATAAAAAAAAATGACATGGTCAACTTTAAAGATTTCTTTAGAAAATCATCAGTTTTTATTATCGATGATATTCAATTTATTAGAGGAAAAGAAAGTTTGCAGGAGGAATTTT